>WNGR01000378.1_pt1 | contig 84312 bp, 81 predicted proteins | sample 5407581 | NCBI WGS metagenome assembly WNGR01 (sample SAMN13153383, study PRJNA577476) | soil metagenome | isolation source: 80 cm soil or saprolite under Garry oak tree replicate 2 | place: USA:California | collected 2016-06-15
CCTTGGGTGAGTAGGGGTGGTCATAGGGCCTGCACCGCCTGGCACCAGTCGGCGAGCAGCGCCTGCCCGGACGGGTCGAAGCGGGCGATGTCGCCGATGCGGATCGCGACCGGCGCAGTGGCGAACATGGCCAGCAGCCGCAGCCGGGTCTGCTCGGTGCTGGACAGCTGCCCGAACACGGTGGCCTCGACGGTCGTGCGCGGCCCGCGCGCGACCCACCGGTCATGCGCGGCGTCATCGGCGAGCGCAGGGCGGTGGTGCGTGTAGTCGTGCCAGGCCTCGGTGAACTGGTCGTGCTCGTCGATCGCCGTGGCCAGCGCCTCGACGTCCAGCCACGGCCCGTCGTCGTCGACGACGACCATGTCCGGAACCCGGGCCACCAGCTCGGCCAGGCGCGGGTGGCGGCCCAGCAGCCAGGGCGCGGACCGGTACGGGGGCTCACCGCTGGGTGGGGGTTGGCCGCTGGTGTCCGGCCAGGCAACGAACGTGCTGCTCATAAGAGGTTCTCCAGGTGTCTAGGGCTGAAGGGAGCGGCGACAACGAGGCCGGGCCGCTCCCTCCGCCGTCTCGGTGGTCAGCCGACCTCGGCCGGCTCGGACTGCGTGGACTTGGTGGTGGTGCGGGTGAGGGTGGCGGTGGCGTAGCGCAGGCTGGCGCCGAGTGCGGTGACCTGCAGGACGTGCTTGACCCGGGTGTGCCCGTCGCGGTCGGTCCACTCCTCGTCGTAGGTGCTGCCGTGGACCATGGCCCGGTCACCCTTGTGGAAGGTGTCGGCGGCGTTCTCGGCGAGCGCGCCCCACACGGTGGCTTCGTAGAAGACGGGCGGGGTGTCCTCGTACTCGCCGTCCATGTTCTTGCGTCGTGCGGAGACCGCGAGGCGGATGGTGGCGACGGCTTGGCCGGTAACCTTGGTGAACCGCAGTTCGGGGTCGGCGGTCAGATTGGCTTCGGTGGTGATCGTGGTGGACATGGCGGTTTCCCTTTCTGGGGTTGGTGAAACGGGGCACGCGACGCTGCGTGGTGGTGCGCTGGTGGGGCCGGTTACGGGGCGGGCTGGCGTGTGTTCTTCGCTGCCTGCCCGCAGGGCGTCAGGTTCCGGGCCCGCGGGGTGCCCCGGGTCAAGCCGGGACCGCAAGATGGTTCCCGGCGTCGCGCTTCTCAGCGGAGCCGCCTGGGAACGATCTTGCGCAGGACGGCTTGATGCGGGGCTGCGGGTCTGGTACCGCCCCGGCCCCTGCCAGGAGTCAGTCCGCCGCAGGCGGTCAGGTGGGCTTGTCGCCGGCGCGACCGGCCCAGCCGGCAGCACCGGCACGCCTGGTCGGGTCGTCGAAGCGGGCGGGTGGCGGCTCACCGCGACCAGCGCCGCCGCAGTGGTCAGGGTCGGGATCGACCACGCTTCGTCGTCGGCTCGCGAAGCGTTCCGTACTCCGGCATAGGGCGCGACGACGGGGGGGACGGCGAGCTGGTCCAAGCGCGGGTCGCGGTAGCGGCGGCAACCGCGGGGCAGGACCTCGACCGTCAGGTCGGCCGCGCGGGCTTCGGTGTCGGCCCGCTGGGTGATCCGGTCGGCGTAGCCGCGCAGCGGGTGCAGGAGTGCCGCGATCGCGCGGCGGTCAGGTGTCATCGGGCTCACCGCCGTCGGTCTCGTCGTTGTGCGGTGCAGCGTCCGGGTCGGGACCTGCGGCGGGTTGTGGGTCGATGTGCTCGTGCCGGGCGCGTTCGGCCTCGATCTGCCGTGCGCGCTGTTCGTCGCGCTGCGCGCGGGCTTGTTGGCGTTGCTCGTTCCAGTCGGCAACGGCTTGGGCGGCGTCCTCGACGAGCTCGATGACGGCGGTCTTGACCTCGGTCCAGTGGTGGCGGGCGAGTTGGCGGCGGTGGTTCCAGGTCGCGGCCCGCTTCTGCGCCCGGGCCTTGCGGCGGTTCGCCCGCAACACAGCGCGGACGTCGTGGCGGCGCCAGGCCATCTCGACCCGCCCGACGACCGGTGCCATGTCCCGGCGGATCAGCAGCACCCGGCCACGTCGCAGCTGCGCGATCTGCGCCGGCGTCAACACCGGGACGCGCTGGGTGGTCTCGGAGATGACCTTGCCGGTGTGGTCGCGGGTGACGACGCGTTCCTCGCGTTCCCCGGCCAGCGTCGAGTACGCCTGCAGGTCTTCCGCGTCGCGGGTACCGCCGTAGATCACCAGCGACGCGGCATTGTTGAGAATCGCGGCCGCGCCGTCATGCCCCCAGCGCTGCCGCAGCTGCGGCCGCGACTGCGCGGCGATGTGGATGGTCACGTTCCGCCCACCCATGTCAGACGTCCATCGGTCGAGCGGGATCGGGCAGATCAACGCCGCCTCGTCCAACGCCAACGTCAACGGCGGGTCCAGCCGACCCGAAGGTTGCCGCCCGGCAACCGCCCGGGCCGTGCGCGCGATGTGCCCGGTCAGCGCGGCGACCAGCGGCGCGACCTGGGCATCCTCCGCACCCAGCAGATACACCGTCCCGGACAGCGCCAGCAGCGCCTCCACATCCAGCCCAGGTGGCAGATCCTCGTCCGGGACGGTGACGCCGGATGCGTCGATCACCGGCGCCGTCACGCTCTGCCCGGCCGCGCGGGCGGCGACCGGGTCGTGCAGCCACATCAACGCCGGGCGGATCGACTGGGTGATCGAGGAGCGGGTGCGGTCATTCGTGGATACGAAATGGGTCAGCTCGGCCTCGAACCCCGGCTCGGGCGAGTTCCGCACCAGCGGCCGGATCGCCTCGTAGTGCCGGTCCGGGTCGCTGACCCAGGCATGCACGTCGCGCATCGAGCGCCCACCCCGCGCCGCAGCGTGCATCAACACGGCCAGCACGTCACGGGCCTGCCCCGCCCAATGCTCCCGATCACCATCCGACGAATGGGAGCTGCCACCGCCCGCGCCGGGGCTGCCGCCGGCGATCAAATCCCCGGCCCGTTCCACCGCGCTCTTCGGGTCCCCGCAGCCGATCAGCGGGTCGAACGTCACCGTCGACGCCAACCCGCCGACCCCGGACGGGTTGAACACCAACACCGGGCCCCGACCGGCGCGCAGCTGCCCGGTGAGCGTGACCAGGTCGGTGCGCGTCGAGGTCGCGATCACCGCCCCCGGCGCGTCGATGATCCGCCCGGCCAACTCCCCCGACTTACCCGTCCGCGGCCCGCCGAAGCACAGCTTCGCGTCCTCACACGTCGCCCACACCGTGAACCGGCCAACCCGGGCCAGCTTGTACGCGAACTGCGTCGTCGGCACCCGCAACCGCGCCCACAACGACAACGCCTCATAGCTGGGCCGCAGCATTCGCATCCGGCGCCGCACCGCCCACCGCGACCCGGTCCGCAGAATCTGCCACCGCGACGCCAACCCGTGATTGCGACGCGAGCGCCGCCACGACCGCTGCACCGACCCCGCCGGGCCGAACCAACGCCGCCACACCACCCAGCCGCAGACGCTCAACAGCACGATGCCAAGCAGCAGCACCCGCAAACCGAACACCGAGTCCACCGACGCCGAGCCGACGAGCGTCAGCCCGAGGCCAACACCCGCCACCCGGCGCAGCGCCCGACTCCCCCGGGCCATCACCGCACACCCCCGGCAACGGCCTCGTCGCGCCGGGCGGCCCCGGCAGCGGCATTGAGAAGGTCCTCAACCGCGGCGGCCGGCACCACGTACCGACCACGGCCCCGCCCATCACGCATCGGCACTGCGGGGAAAACCCCAGCGCGGATGAGCCTGTACAGATGCTCTTGCGAAACACTCATCAGCGCGGCCGCCTCTGGGACCGAATACGTCGGTACGCCAACCGCGCGCTTCCTCAAGGCGCTCCGTAGCGTCCGCTCCTTCGCAGCGCGCCGCATCTGCCCGGGATCGAGTTCAGCGACCGCCTGCGCCCGGGCGCCATCGGCCGTCGTAGCCTGTTCTTGCATCTGGGACTCCGCTCTCGATGCGTTGCCCGGACGGGGAATCCCCCGTCCGGACGCTTCAGATGCGGTGTGTGCAGGTGGTCCCGGTGAAGACAGCCACTCAGTCCCCTGACACCACAGCCACACATCTAGGAGACGGCCGACAATGAACAAGGACCCGGACAAACTGTCCGGGTCCGTTGTGCGCTTGCAGAGGGTTCAGCTAGCGGGTCGCCTCGACGGCACTCCTGATCGCATCGATGATCGCCAGCCACGGCAGCTGACGACCTGGCGCGCTTCTCGGTCGATGTAGCGGCCAGACGTCCTCGCCATAGACCAGGCGAACGCCGGCGCTCTGCAAGGCGGCAATGTGACGCTCCCATGCCGGCTGGCCGGCGTGCGCAGCGTTGATGCGAGGAAACACAATCACCGGGACCGTCCGCCCGCCGATTGCCTCGCAGACCTGTGTCAGTGCTTGATTGTCCGCAATGCCAAGAGCAAGTTTGGCGACCGTGTTCGCGCTCGCCGGTACCACGGCATAGCAGTCGACCTCAGGGTGCGGGCTCACGTCGCTCGGGAGCCGCGGCTCGTGCCGGACGACATATCCCGTGGTGTCCTCGATCTTGGCAAGCTCGCCGATCGCGTCGAGCCACGTCGTCGCGGTTGGTGTCAGCGTCACGGCGACCCGCCACCCGAGCGACTGCAGCGGCTCAATCAATTGCTCGCGGACCTCTTCAACGCCGCCGGCACTAGACCCAACGAGGCCGACGACCGGAGCGCTGCCGTCGTTGCTCATGCGACTGCGCGGCAGCGCTCAGCCAACGCGAGCAGCTGGGAGGAGCGTCGGCCGCCAGTCACCGGCGCCCGGCGGTGGAGTGTCTTGATCGTCTCTCGGGCGCTCGTGTTCTGCCGAAGAAGGGTGGGCGCTTCGTACTCGGCCGCGAGAAGGCGCTGTAGGGCATCCTCATCATGGCCGGCGTATGTGAGCGCGCGGGCGGTGTCGATCAGATGCACGACGCGACGCTCGACCGGCATGTGGGCCACGTCGACGTCCTGGTGCGCGAGCACGTAGCTCACGTCGCCGAGATCCAGCGCCGCTGACAGCCGATGCAGCTGGACATTGGTCGGCCCAAAACTCGTCTGCCAGTAGTTCGCATCAACACCGAGCCGTTCAGCGGCCTCGCCTGCCTGAACGAGGAGCTCTGTTGCCGTCCGACGGTCGTGATCGCGCGCGGCGGCGACAGCTGTGCGGAGGTTAAGCATGCCGAACAGGCTCAGCGCTTCTGGATCGCCGCCCGCGACCTGGTCGTGCAACCATCCTGCCGCCGTCAGACCGAGGTCGAGCGCGTCGTCGTAACGGCCCGTAGCGAGAAGAGCGTGCGTACAGGCCCGCGCAGCTGATGCCAACACGAGCGGGTCATCACTTTGGTCGGCGGCCCTCATTGCGCGTTCGGCCGCGATCCATCCGAGGTCGGCCTCGCCGACTTTGGACAACGTCGTCGCCGCAAGATGATGCGTGCGCGCTGACACGGCCCACGATTGCCTGCGCTGCTCGCCCTCTCCGGGTGAGTCCTCCAGATGCTGTGCCATCGTGATCAACTCAGGTAGCGCTCCAATAACCCGCCCAACACGGCCAGCCTGGTAGTCACGCCACACCGCCTCGACATGTCGCTGGGCCCAAGCGACCGGGGGGGCGGCCTCCTTGGAACGATCAGCGCGATACAGAATGCGCGACAGTCGCCGAGGCGCCATCAGCACATCGCGGACGGCCGGAACGTCGTCGTTTTGCTCGTCATCCTCGGCGAGCACAGGTTCTCCGAGGAGATCTCCGAGCGTCACGCGCAGCTCGCGGGCGAGATCCGCGAGCACATCGAGACGGCGAGCCTGACGCTCGCCGCGCTCGATCTTGCTGAGCCAGTCTTCCGATCTACCAACCATGCCAGCAAGAACGGCCTGGGTGAGATCGCGCCGTTGCCGGTAGAACGCGATCCGCTCGCCGACGCTCATGCTGTCACCCATGCCGCGCACCCACCTAGCTTATGTGTGACGGTCCGGTCGTTGTACGCGATTCCCGAGGATCTCGGCCGCGCGTCGGTCCGAAGCGCTGACCCATGCGGCGTAGACCCGCAAGGTGGTTGTTCCTCCGCCTGCGTGACCGAGGCGGCCTGCGACGGTACGAAGGTCGACGCCGGCGGCGAGCAGCTCTGTCGCTGAGTAGTGGCGCATCGCGTGCAGATGGCTGTCGATGCCGAGCTTCGCGCACATTGCGCTGTAGCGATGACTGACGCCATGCGGGCTGCACGGCCGGTCGTGCAGCACTTCGTTCGAGAATAGGAACGCTTCATCGGTCGGCTCGACACCAACTGCGCGAGCGGCATCGTCGTGGCGCCCACGGTGTACACGCAACACGTCGACTGTCTCGGGGTCGAGCGCGATGCGACGCATCCGGTGCGTCTTCGTGTCCTTCTCCACGCCGCGGCCTCGTACCCAAACGTAGTTGCGGCGGATCTCGAGTACGCCTGCGGCGAGGTCGACGTCGTTCCACCGCAAGGCGAGCAGCTCGGCCCGACGCATGCCGGTAACCATCGTCAGCCATACGAGGGTGCCCCAGTCATCGTCTTGCTCCCACGCCGCGGCGACGATCCGCGCCGCCTCCTCCGAGCTAGGTGGATCAGGCTGCGGAGCTGGCAGCTTCGGCGTGCGAGCGACGTCCGCTGGGTTGGTTTTGATCCACTCCCACCGCACCGCAGCCGACAAGGCCGCACTAACGGTGAAGTGGATCTGGCGGATCATTGCCGAAGACAGCGGCCGACAGACGTGCGGCGCGCACTCGACGACATCGCATCCCTCGGCCTCGCAGTCATGAGGCGGGTATCCAGCTGCTGGCGGACGACCTGGCCCGCGACGGTGCCGGACGATCCGGCACTCGTGCTCGCCATCGACCCGGTGCTCGATGAACGGTCGACCATCACAGCGAACGCGGCAGCGCCGCAACTGCGCATAGAGCTCTTCGAGCATCTGCGCAGTGATCTTGCCAACTGACACATCGCCTAGTGCCGGTTTGATGTATCGCCGGGTGTTCGTCTCGTAGCCGACGAGGGTGTTCTCCTCGACCTCGTGTACGCGCAACCACGCGTCGAGCGCATCGCCGAGCGTGACCTTCGTCCGCGCGTGGGTCTGCTGCTCGACCTCATGGATGAACCGGCGCAGGATGCGCTCGGCTTCCTTCTCGTCAGTCGTCGAAGCGGAGAGCCTGTGCGGCTTGCCAGTCACCGGGTCGATCCCGGCGTAGACCAGCACCTGGAAGGACCGGCCCCGCTTGCGAATGTGCCCGCGTGGTCGGCCAGCGGCAGTCGCCCGGGCCATGTCCGAATCGTACTCGATGACACGACCGTTGACGTTGATCAACTTCCACGGGGAGGAATGACTCTGCAACCCCCGGAAACACGGGGCTAGAGGTGGCTCCCCCGACTGGACTCGAACCAGTAACCCTCCGATTAACAGTCGGATGCTCTGCCAATTGAGCTACGGGGGAATGCGCGCTGCCGGCGACGATGGCTGCCAATGGCGGCATCCGGGGTAACGCGGCCGGGCCAGAATATCTCATCGGCGGCGTCGAGTTCTGCGGGGTTAGGCTGGGAACGGTCCCGTAGGCAAACGAGGAGATACGCCATGAAGCTCTCACTGCTGGTCGGTGCCGCGATCGGTTACGTGCTGGGCGCCCGTGCCGGTCGGGAACGCTATGAGGCCATTGTGCGGGTCGCGCGCAAGATCGCCGGCAGCCAGACCGTCCAGGCGACAGCCGGGGTCCTGCACGCGCAAGTAGACGATCTGCGGCACCGCGCCAGGGACGTGGTGAGCGACAAGCTGCACCACGGGTCGCCCGCTTCCGCCGGAGCGAACGGGCACCAGCGCTAGGAAACGTCCACTGCCCAGTTCGCCGCCAACGCGTCGAGCCGGGCGCGAACCGAGGCGCGCGTCTCCGGCGCGTCCAAGGTGCCGGGTTCCAGCCTGGCCCGCCAGGTGACTCCGTCGCGCCGTGGCACCCGACGCGCGACGAAACGAGCCGCTCCCCCGTCGACGGGCAGCACTTCCGAGCGGACGACGCTGGCCTCAACGCGCCTGCGCACGGCGGGCGGCAGGTCGCGCGGCTCGGTGAGCGTCAACGAGACGGGTGGCAGCTCGCGCAGCAGCAGGCCGTCGACGTCCTCCGCCTCGGTCACGGTGAGCACGCCGTCGCGCCACACTGCCTTGTCGACGAGCTCCCAGCCGATCCGGCGGAACAAGTCGCCAGACGGCAGCCAGAGGCCACGCGTCGTCGCCACGACCGTGCCGAGGTCCGCGAGCGCCCACGACACGACGCGCTCGTCACGCTCGAGCAGCGCGAGCAGCCCGGCGGGCGGCCGTTCGCGGCGGAGCATCGCTACTCGCCCCCGATCGCACGCTCGCGCATGATCCGCCGCTGACTCTCCAGGGCGATCAGCTCGGCGAACAGCCGAGCATGCTCGTCGGCTTCGTCGATCGGGTTGATGCGCTGCAGCCGCGACTTCAGCGCGGCCACAGCACGGGACAGGACGATCTCCTGCAACCGGGCCAGCACCGCGTCGGCATAACGCTCCTGGCTGTCGGCACCGGCATGCAGTGGCTCGACGGCAAGCGCGTGGACGAGGCCGCGCGACTCGAGGTCGGGCAGCTGCTCCTCGACGGCGCCGGCCCATGCCGGACCGCTCACCGCGCCGGCCGTGCCACCCGCGGCGGCAATCCCCTGGCGCAGCGCGACGTGTGCCGGCACAAGGAACGCGTCGTCGGGCAGCGCGTCGAACGTCGGGCCGGCCACGGCCGGCATCTGCATGGCGATCTTCAGCGCCTCGCGCTCGACCGATGCGACGGCACCGTCGACGACGGGCACCACGCGCCGCTCGTCCGGGGCGCCTCCCGAGCGGGCGACGCCGCGGACCCGAGTCAGCACGCGATCCGGGTCGTCGACGCCGGCCATCCGAGCGAGCGCCTGCGAGTACTCGATGCGCAGCGAGTGGTCCTTGATCCGCGCGACCAGCGGGACGCCGCGATCGAGCGCCGCGGCGCGTCCTTCGGCGGTGTCCAGATCGAAGCGGTTCACCGTTGAGCGCAGGACGAACTCGACGAGCGGGATGCGCCGCGCGACCAGATCGCTCACCGCGGCGTCGCCTGCCTTCTGCCGCAGCTCGCACGGGTCGAGGCCGGTGGGCTCGATCGAGACGAACGTCTGCGCCATGAACTTCTGGTCGTCGGCGAACGCCCGCTCGGCGGCGCGCATGCCCGCGGCGTCGCCGTCGAAGGTGAAGATCACCTCGCCGGTGAACGCGTCGGAGTCCATCAGCAGCCGGCGCAGCACCGCGATGTGCTCGCCGCCGAACGCCGTGCCGCAGGTGGCCACCGCGGTCGTGACGCCGGCCAGGTGGCAGGCCATGACGTCGGTGTACCCCTCGACAATGACGGCCCGGTGCTGCTTGGCGATCTCGCGCTTGGCGAGGTCGACGCCGTAGAGCAGGTGGCCCTTCTTGTAGACCGGCGTCTCGGGTGTGTTCAGGTACTTGGCCTCGATCGGGTCGTCGTCGAACAGCCGCCGCGCACCGAAACCGACGACCTCGCCGCCGATGTCGCGTACCGGCCAGAGCAGCCTGCGGTGGAAGCGGTCGATCAGCGAGCCGCGGCTCGACTGGCGCGACAGGCCGCCCGTCGTCAACTCCGACGGCGTGAAGCCCTTTGCCAGCAAGTGTTTTGTCAAGGCGTCCCAACCGGACGGCGCGAAGCCGCAGCCGTAGCGGGCGGCCGCCTCGTCGTCGAACCCGCGCTCGATGAGGAACTCGCGGGCCGGCCGGGCCTCGGGCTCACGCAGCTGCGCGGCGTAGAAGGCGGCCGCCGTGGCATGTGCCTCGACCAACCTGGCCCGCTGGCCGGGTTGGCGCGGCGGTCCGGCGCTCTCGAGGTAGTGCAGTTGGATGCCGGCGCGGTCGGCCAAGCGCTCGGCCGCCTCGGTGAAGCCGACGTTCTCGGTGCGCTCGACGAAGCGGATGACGTCGCCGCCGGCGCCGCATCCGAAGCAGTAGAACAGCCCTTTGGACGGCGATACCGAGAACGAAGGCGACTTCTCTTCGTGGAACGGGCACAGGCCCTTGAGGTTGCCGCCGCCGGCGTTGCGTAACTGCACCTGCTCGCCGATCACGTCGGCGATGGGCGAGCGCTCGCGGACGGCTGCGATGTCCTCGTCCCGGATACGCCCTGCCACGCGGCCAGTGTATGGGCCGGTCACTTCAGCAGCAGGTGACCCAGTCGGTGTGACGCGACGTGTAGCGCCCGTAGATGGTGAGGTTCTCGCGGGTCGTCAGCTCCGGGTCGAGCGAGTCCTGCTGCGGGCAGACGCCGAGCCGGGCCCGGATGCGCGGCCCGTCGTGAGCGGGATCGAGCCCGAGGATGCGCAGTTCACCGCCGCTCGGCGGCGACACCGCTCCGACCATCCGCATGGTCGAGGACTTGCCTGCCCCGTTGGGCCCGAGGAAGCCGAACGCCTCACCGCGCCGCACGTCGAGGCCGATGCCGCGGACGGCCTGCACCGCGCCGTACACCTTGGTGACGCCACGTGCGTAGATGAGACGGACGTCGTCGGGCACGGCAGCCACGCTACTTGCGGCCTATGACGCAATCACCCGGATCAGCGGCGAGGGTGGAGGCTGTGAAGTGATCATCTGCGGATCGTGCACCGTCCGAGGTGCAGGAACTGCAGGTGATCACAAGGGATCAGGGCGGATCAGGCGCTCGTACCAGTGCTGTGCGGACGAATCGGTCAGCTGCGCGACCTGGTCGATGACGACACGCAGGCGGCCGGCGTCATCAGCGGCGTCGTGCCACGCGCCCGCGGCGGCCGGGTCCAGCGTCCGCGGCGCGCCGTCGAACACCGCGGCGACCAGCTCGGCCAGCAGCCGTCGCTGCGCAGCCTGCCGCTCGCGCACGCCGGCCCGGCGCATGACGTAGCGGGCAGCGACCGCCTTGAGCAGCGCGCACTCGGCGACGATCCGCGGCGGCACGTCGAGGTCGGCGTCGTAGCGCGACAGCGGCGCGTCGCCGCACGCTTCCCGCGTCGCCGACACGGCCGAACCGGCGAAGCGCCCCGTCAGCTCGCTGGTGGCACGCTTCGCGGCGGCCTGAGCCCGGTACGTCCCGTCATAGTCAGCAAGATCGCGAAGCGTGGGCAGCCCCAGCAGGTCGTCGAGCACGGGTGCGAGCGCGGACGGCGTGAGCGGCGAGTACAGCTCGGCGGCCACCTCGCAGAGGGCCGCCCGCTCGGCATCGTCCACTGTGGACAGTTCGATGTGGCCGCTGTACACGCCGTCCTCGACGTCGTGCACGGAGTAGGCGACGTCGTCGGCCCAGTCCATGACCTGCGCCTCCAGGCAGCGCCTACCGTCCGGCGCGTCGGCGCGCAGCCAGCCGAATGCGTCGAGATCGGCGGCGTATACGCCGAACTTGCGCGAGTCGGCAGTGCGCTCCCACGGGTACTTGCACGCCGCGTCGAGGGTCGCGCGTGTCAGATTCAAGCCTGCGGGCTCGCCCGACGGGGCGACGATCTTCGCTTCGAGCCGGGTCAGGATGCGCAGCGTCTGCGCGTTGCCCTCGAACCCGCCGCAGTCCTCGGCCAGGGAGTCCAGCGCAACCTCGCCATTGTGGCCGAACGGCGGGTGGCCCAGGTCGTGCGCCAACCCGGCGGCGTCGACCACCTCGGGATCGCAGCCCAGCGCGGCACCGATCTCGCGCGCGATCTGCGCCACCTCCAGCGAGTGGGTCAGCCGCGTGCGCGGGAAGTCGTCCTCTCCCGGGACGACGACCTGGGTCTTGTCGGCGAGGCGCCGGAACGCGTAAGAGTGCAGCACTCGGGCACGGTCGCGGGCGAAGTCGCTGCGATCGGGTTGCGAACCGGCACGTTTGGGAGGTTCTGAAACCCGCCGCTCGTAGGCGGCCGCGTCGTAGCTCACATCTGCTCGTCCACCCATTCGGCGAAGCGCAGCAGCGAATCGATCCAGACGCCGATCGTGTGGTGGATCTGATCGCGCGTGGCGCCGCCCTCGAAGTCGTAGCACTGCTCGGCGCAGATGCCGACCATGCCGTCGTCGGGAAGCACCGTGTAAGCCTTGGGGAACAGCTTCGTGCGGTTCCAGTCGTCGAGGGCGAGCGCCAGGCTCGGCCGCGTCTCGACCGGGAATCGGCGGTTGAGGTAGAGGCGGGCCTGGAGCACCTCGCGCTTGTCGCCGTAGTGGAAGAAGTAGATGCTGCACTTCTCCCAGCGGACGGTCAGGTCGCCGTCGGGGTCGATCTTGTGCCTGAGCCCGTACTCGTCGAGCAACTGTTGCAGCAACGCCGTGGTCGGGACGACGAGGGTGCCCGCCATCCGCGCCATCGGGCGCGCCACGGCCTCGGAAAGCGACTCCGACAGCGAGCGCAGGCGGCGTCGGAACACGGTACCGAGCCTACCCATCAGCCCGCGGGACAGCTTTCCGCGGACGGTCGCTAGGCGGCTGACGACCTGAACGGAAGCACCTTTCGGTACTGGACCAGTTCACCGTACGGCTCGCGAGTGCCGGCGGGCAGCGTAGCCAGCCACAGCACGTCCGCGGCGGCCTCGTCCGGCGTCGCAGCGCCCGACATGTCGTCGAACCAGGGCCGCGACGCGTCCGTGTCGACCAGCCCGGGGCAGGCCGCGTTCACCAGGATGTCGCGACCGGCCGCCTCGGCCGCGAACTCCCGCGCCATCACTTTCATCGCGGCCACCTGCCCGACCTTCGACGGCGGGTTGATCCAGTCCGGCCAGCCTTCGGCGGCGGCGCGCCCGGTCTCCACCGCGTCCACGTAGTCGTCCATGACCTTCGCGACGTCGGCCAGGCTCAGGCTCGAACGGTCGACGTCGAAGCGCTCGTGCAGCCGCGGGTCCAGGCTGGCCAGCGTGCCGAACGAGCTGGCCACTACGATGAACCGCGCGCCGTCGTTCAGCAGCGGCCCGAATGCCCTGATCATCCGATCGGTGCCGCCGTTGTTGGTGTCGACGAACGTGCGGACCTGCGTCTCGTTCGGCACGTCGCGGCTGATGCGAGCGGCGGCGTTCGAGATGACGATGTCGACGCCGCCGTGCCGTTCGGCGAGTGCGTCTGCGCAGGCCTGCACCGAGTCGGTGTCCAGGACGTCGACGAGTTCCAGCCTGGCCCAGAGGCCCTCGTCATGCAGCCCGCGTACCGCCGCCTCGCCGCGTTCGCGGTCACGCGCCGCGAGGTAGACGGTGCCCTCGTCGCCGAGCCGACTGCAAAGCCCGCGGACGAGGGCGAGTCCCAGCCCCTGGTTCCCCCCGGTGACGATCGCGACCTTGGACATCGCGCTCAGCGGCGGCCGCGGCTGACGGTGGCCCGTCCCGCCTCGAGCCGGGCGACCGGCACGCGGAACGGCGAGCAGGACACGTAGTCCAGGTCGACCGTGTCGAAGAAGTGGACGGAGTCGGGGTCGCCGCCGTGCTCGCCGCAGACGCCCAGTTTGAGCCCGGGGCGGTGCAGCCGGCCCCGCTCGGCGGCGATGCGGACAAGCTCGCCGACCCCTTCGCGGTCGATCGTCTCGAACGGCGAGATGCCGAATATGCCCTTCTCCAGGTACGCCGAGAAGAACGCGGCCTCGACGTCGTCGCGGGAGAAACCCCACGTCGTCTGGGTGAGGTCGTTCGTGCCGAACGAGAAGAACTCGGCGGCCTCTGCGATCTGGTCGGCGGTGAGTGCCGCGCGGGGCAGCTCGATCATCGTGCCGACCAGGAAGTCCAGCTGCACGCCCATCTCGGCGCGGACCTCGCGGGCGACCTGGATGATGTCCTGCTTGACGGTCTCGAACTCCTGCACGTTGGCGACCAGCGGCACCATGATCTCGACGCGCGGAACGCCGCCGGCACGGATCCGCTCGGCGGCGGCCTCGAGAATCGCGCGCGACTGCATCGCGAACAGGCCGGGGATCACGACGCCGAGCCGCACGCCGCGCAGGCCCAGCATGGGGTTCTGCTCGTGCAGCTTGTGCACGGCCTGCAGCAGGCGAAGGTCGCCCTCGCGCTTCTCGCCGCGTGCCTCGGCTACGGCGACGCGCACCGAGAGCTCGGTGATGTCGGGCAGGAACTCGTGCAGCGGCGGGTCGAGCAGCCGGATCGTGACGGGCAGCCCGTCCATCGCCTCGAAGATCTCGATGAAGTCCTTGCGCTGCAACGGCAACAGCTCGGCCAGCTCGTCGCTCTGCTCCTCGTCGGTGTCGGCCAGGATCAGCGCCTCGACCAGGGCGTGCCGCTCGCCGAGGAACATGTGCTCGGTCCGGCACAGGCCGATGCCCTGCGCGCCGAAGCGACGGGCTCGCTCGGCGTCCTCGGCGTTGTCGGCGTTGGTGCGCACGGTCATCCGGCGCGCGCCGTCCGCGTGGCGCATGATCCGGTCGACGGCGGCGACCAGCTCGTCGGAATCCGCCGCCACGTCGCCCTCGAAGTAGCGCACGACCGGCGAGTCGACCACCGCCACCTCGCCCAGGTACACCTCGCCAGTCGTGCCGTCGATCGAGATCACGTCGCCTTCGTGGATCTCGACGCCGTGCGGCGCACGCATGACGCGTTGCTTGGTGTTGACGTCGAGCGACTCGACACCGCAGACGCACGTCTTGCCCATGCCGCGCGCCACCACCGCCGCGTGGCTCGTCTTCCCGCCCCGCGAGGTCAGGATGCCCGCCGCCGCGATCATGCCGTTGAGGTCGTCGGGGTTCGTCTCGCGGCGGACCAGGATCACGTTCTCGCCCGAACGCGACCACTTCACCGCGGTGTACGAGTCGAAGACGACCTTGCCCACGGAGGCTCCCGGCGACGCGGCGATCCCGGTCGCGATCTTGCGGCGTGCCCCCGAGTCGTCGAAGCGAGGGAACATCAGCTGCGCGAGCTGAGCCCCCGTGACGCGCAGCAGCGCCTCGTCCACGTCGATCAGGCCTTGGTCGACGAGCTGCGTCGCGATGCGGAACGCAGCCGCAGCGGTCCGCTTGCCCACTCGCGTCTGCAGCATCCACAGCTTGCCGCGCTCGATGGTGAACTCGATGTCGCACAGGTCGAGGTAGTGCTCCTCCAGGCTCTGCATGATCTTGAGCAGCTTGTCGTAGGACTTCTTGTCGATGGCCTCGAGGTCCGCCAGCGGCACGGTGTTGCGGATGCCGGCAACCACGTCCTCGCCCTGGGCGTTCTGCAGGTAGTCGCCGTAGATGCCCTGCGCGCCGGACGCAGGATCACGCGTGAAGGCGACGCCGGTCCCGGACTCCATGTCGAGGTTGCCGAACACCATGGCGCAGACCGTCACCGCCGTGCCCAGGTCCGACGGGATCCGCTCCTGGCGGCGGTAGACCACGGCACGCTGGGTGTTCCACGAGTCGAACACCGCCCGCACGGCGAGGTCCATCTGCTCGCGCGGCTCCTGCGGGAACTCCCGGCCGGCGTGCTTGATCACCACGTCCTTGTAGGTCTCGACGAGCCGGCGCAGGTCGTCGGCGTCCAGGTCGAGGTCGTTCGTGGTGTCCTTGGCGTGCTTGGCGGCGTCGAGCGCTTCGTCGAAATGCTCGCCGCTGATGCCGAGCACCGTCTTGCCGAACATCTGGATGAGGCGCCGGTACGAGTCGAACGCGAACCGCTCGTTGCCCGACTGCGCCGCGAGCCCGCGCACAGACTGGTCGTTGAGCCCGACGTTGAGGACGGTCTCCATCATCCCGGGCATCGAGAACTTGGCGCCCGAACGCACCGAGACCAGCAGCGGGTCGTCGGACTGGCCGAGCCGTTTGCCCATCTTGTGCTCGAGCGACGCCAGGTGCTCGCTGACCTCGTCGGCCAGCTCGTCCGGCTCGCGACCGGTCTTGAGATAGGCCTGGCACGCCTCGGTGGTGATCGTGAAGCCCGGCGGCACCGGCAGGCCGAGGTTGGTCATCTCGGCCAGGTTTGCGCCCTTGCCACCCAGCAGATCCTTGAGGTCCTTGTTGCCTTCGGCAAAGTCGTAAACGAGCTTGGGCATCGCGCCTCCAATTCCCGGATGTCCTGAAGGGTAGGCCGGGCGCGCGCCCCTGGCTGTGAGCAAGCCGACGAGCGGCGGACGTCACGCCGAGGTTTAGCCGCCGGAGTCGTCGAGCTCGGCGCCTTCGGGTACCGCGCACTCTTCCCGCGACGCCAGCCAGCCCTCGGGCAGGGCCACGGCACGGCGCGAGCTGGTGCGCCCTCGGGGCCGGCCGAGCACCTCGACCGGGAACGGCTGGTCGGCGTCGAGTTTGCCGAGCAGGTCGTCGAGCTCGCCGAGCGTCGAGACTCCGCCCAGGGCCGTGCGAATCTCGGTGCCGACGGCGAAGCCCTTGAGGTACCAGGCGACGTGCTTGCGGAAATCGCGCAGCCCGCGATCCTCGTCCAGCCAGTCCGCAAGCAGCGACGCGTGGCGGCGCATGGTGGCCGCGACCTCGCCCAGGCTCGGACGGCGGCGCTCGGCGCGTCCGGCGAACGCGGCGGCCAGGTCAGCGAACAGCCACGGCCGGCCCAGGCAGCCGCGCCCGACGACGACGCCCGCGCAGCCGGTCTCGGCGACCATGCGCAGCGCGTCGTCGGCCTCCCAGATGTCGCCGTTGCCCAGCACCGGGATGTCGAGCAGCTCGACCAGCTCGGCGATGGCCGCCCAGTCGGCGCGTCCGGCGTAGAAGTCAGCCGCCGTGCGCCCGTGCAACGCGACGTACTCGACGCCCGCGTCCTGCGCCCGCAGCGCCGCGTCGCGGTAGGTCAGGTGGTCGGCGTCGATGCCGAGGCGCATCTTGATGGTCACCGGCACGGCACCGCCCGCAGCGTGCACCGCTGCGTGGACGATCGCGGCGAACAGATCGACGTGCCAAGGCAGCGCCGCCCCGCCACCGCGCCGGGTGACCTTCGGGACGGGACAGCCGAAGTTCAGGTCGACGTGGTCGGCCAGATCCTGCTCGACGATCATGCGCACTGCCGCGCCCACGACCGACGGGTCGACGCCGTAGAGCTGGATGCTGCGCGGCTGCTCGCCAGGGTCGAACCGGATCATCCGCATCGTCTTCGGGTTGCGTTCGACGAGCGCCCGCGACGTGATCATCTCGCTGACGAACAGCCCGCCGCCGTACTCGCGGCACAGCCTGCGGAACGCCACATTGGTGATGCCCGCCATCGGCGCGAGCACCACCGGCGGGTCGACGGCCTTGCCGAGCAGCGTGATCATGACCCGACAACCTGCAGCGGCGCATGTTGGGCGATGACGTCGAAGTCCTTGTCCGATGCAAGCACCGCCACGTCGTTCCGGATCGCGATGGCGGCGATCAGGCAGTCGGCCAGGCCTCGCGGCGTGTGACCACCGCGACGACATGCCCGGTAGATCGCGGCCGCCGCATCGGCGTCGTCCCACGGCTGCTGCGCCAGGTAGCTGCACCTGGCGAGCAGCGCCGACCAAGCGGCCGTCCGATGAACCGGCGAGCCGGCGAGAATCTCCAGCACCACGATGTCGGTTGTGGCCGCGGTGCCGTCATCGATAGCTCGGCGGACGGCGGCCGCAACGGACTTGTCGCTTCCGCGCAGATACTCGATCCATGCCGAGGAGTCGATAAGTCGTGTCACGGTTCGATCGGCTGCCAGCTCCGGCGGACCTCGTCCAGGTCGCCCTCCCAGCCTGTGCCTTCCATCGCGAGCGCCTCCTCTTTGGTCATCGGCGTGCGGCGCAGCCGGCGCAGCGCGAGGTCGACCGCTTCTCGTTTGGTACGCAGGTGGTACTGGCGCATCACATCGGTGATGAGCTCATCGTCGATGTCGATGTTCGTCCGGCTCATGACACCACGGTACACATCGAGGTGTATCAGGTCAGGCGGGCTGCTCGCGCGTCCAGGTAGCGCTGCTCGGTGAGGCTGGTCGTCCGGCGCGCGGCCAGCTGGTAGCTCGCGCGGGCTTCGTCGCGCTCGCCGGCCATCTCCAGCAGATGGGCGCGGACGGCGTCCAGGCGGTGATGGCCGGCCAGCCGCTCGTCGGCATCGAGCGCGGCGAGCACCTGCAGGCCGGCGCGCGGACCGTTCACCATCGCCTCCGCGACGGCGTGATTGAGCGTCACCATCGGGTTCTCGGAGACCCGCTCGAGCAGCTCGTACAGCGCGAGGATCTGCGGCCAGTCCGTGTCGGCGGCGGCGGGCGCCTCGTCATGGATCGCCGCGATCGCCGCCTGCAGTTGGTACGGCCCGAGCGGTCCCCCGGTCAGCGCGCCGGACACCAGGGCGACGCCCTGCGCGATCGAGTCCTGGTTCCACAGCGCGCGGTCCTGCTCGGCGAGCGGGATCAACGTGCCGTCCGGGCCGGTCCGCGCCGGACGCCGCGCGTCGGTCAGCAGCATGAGCGCGAACAGGCCGGCCACCTCGCCGTCGTCGGGCAGCTGGCCGTACACCATGCGGGCCAGCCGGATCGCCTCGCCGGTGAGGTCGGCGCGCACGAGGTCGGGGCCGGACGTCGCCGTGTAGCCCTCGTTGAAGATCAGGTAGAGCACGTGCAGCACCGAGCTGAGCCGGTCGGCGCGCTCGACCTCCGGCGGCAACTGGAACGCGATGCCGCTGACCTTGATCGTGCGCTTGGCCCGGCTGATGCGCTGCGCCATCGTCGCCTCGGGGACCATGAACGCCCGGGCGATCTGGGCCGTGGTCAGGCCCGCGACGGCGCGCAGCGTGAGCGCCACCTGCGAGGCCGGCGACAGGGCCGGATGGCAGCACATGAACAGCAAGGTCAGCGTGTCGTCCTTCGCCGGCTCGTCGGCGTCGGCGGGCGGCGCGAGCAGCTCATCGGACGGGACGGCCGCCGCGGCCGTGACCTCGCGGCGCCGCCGCGCCGACTCGCTGCGCAGCTGGTCGGTCAGCCGCCGCGACGCGACCGTGATCAGCCAGCCGCGCGGGTTGTCCGGGACGCCCTCGCCGGGCCACTGCGCGGACGCGGCGAGCAGCGCTTCCTGGACGGCGTCCTCGCTGAGGTCGAAATGCCCGTAACGCCGGGTGAGCGCCGCGAGCACCTGCGGCGCGAGCTCACGCAGCAGGTCGTCGATCACGGGAACGTCGGCGTACCCGGCAGGCGTGCACTTCACGGCACTATCCTTCCGGAACCGCGTCGAAACAGCGGATCGGGCTTCGACATACCGGTGTACCCAACCGAAGGGAAGCGGTCATGCTCGAGAACAGCAAGGCATTCAGCGGCTTCGCCGTGGACGACATCGACAAGGCGAAGCAGTTCTACGGCGAGACGCTCGGCGTCGGAGTGTCCGAGGACGGTGAGCTGCTGCGCCTGCGGCTCGGCGGCGGCACGGAGGTCATCGTCTACCCGAAGGCCGACTACACGCCGGCGACATACACCATGCTCAACTTCCCGGTCGACGACATCGCCAAGGCGGTCGACGAGCTGGTCGCGCGGGGCGTCGTCTTCGAGCGCTACCCCGGCATCGACGCCGACGAGCGGGGCATCTCACGCCTCGGCGGCGGCCCGGCAATCGCGTGGTTCAAGGACCCGGCAGGCAACATCCTGTCCGTGCTCCAGGAGCCGTAACGCCGGTATCGGCACAGCAGACGTCTTTGCCTCCCGTCTGACCCGATCGCGACAGATCCGGTCGGACGGGCGGCAAAGCGTGCCTACCGGCCGGACTAGACACCGGCGAGCCGCGCGGCCAGGTAACCCTCGACCTTGTCGAGCGATACCCGCTCCTGCGCCATCGAGTCGCGCTCGCGGACGGTCACCGCGTCGTCGTCGAGGGTGTCGAAGTCGACCGTCACGCAGAACGGCGTGCCGATCTCGTCCTGCCGGCGGTACCGGCGCCCGATCGCCTGCGCGTCGTCGAAGTCGACGTTCCAGTTGCCGCGCAGCGCGTCGGCCAGCGAACGCGCCTTCGGCGACAGGTCGGGATTGCGCGACAACGGCAGCACCGCGACCTTGACCGGTGCGAGGCGACGGTCCAGACGCAGCACGGTGCGCTTCTCCGGAACGCCCTTCGCGTTCGGCGCCTCGTCCTCGGTGTACGCGTCGAGCAGGAACGCCAGCACCGCCCGAGTGAGCCCGGCTGCCGGCTCGACGACGTACGGCGTCCACCGCTCGTTCTTCTCCTGGTCGAAGTACGTCAGGTCAGCGCCGGAGTGCTTCGAGTGGGTGGTCAGGTCGAAGTCGGTGCGGTTGGCGATGCCCTCGAGCTCGGCGAACTCGGTGCCGCCGAAGCGGAACCGGTACTCGATGTCGACGGTGCGCTTCGAGTAGTGCGACAGCTTGTCCTTCGGATGCTCGAAGTAGCGCAGGTTGTCGGGGCTGATGCCGAGGTCGACGTACCAGTTCCATCGCTGTTCGAGCCAGTACTCGAACCACGTCTCGTCCGTACCCGGCTCGACGAAGTACTCCATCTCCATCTGTTCGAACTCGCGGGTGCGGAAGATGAAGTTCCCCGGCGTGATCTCGTTTCGGAAACTCTTGCCGGTCTGCGCGATGCCGAACGGCGGCTTCTTGCGCGCAGTGGTCATCACGTTGAGGAAGTTGACGAAGATGCCCTGCGCGGTCTCTGGGCGCAGGTAGAAGACGCTGTCGTCGTCCTCGACCGCGCCGAGATGCGTCTTGAGCATCATGTTGAACTCGCGCGGTTCGGTGAACTGGCCCTTGACGCCGCAGTTCGGGCAGTTCACGTCGGCCAGCCCGTTCTCGGGGAGGTGGCCACGCTTGGCCTCGTACGCCTCCTCCAGGTGATCGGCCCGGAAGCGGTGGTGGCAGTTCGTGCACTCGGCCAGCGGGTCGTGGAACGCCTCGACGTGACCGGACGCCTTCCAGACGTCGGTCGCGAGGATGACCGCCGAGTCGATACCGACGATGTCGTCGCGGCCGGTGACCATCGCGCGCCACCACTGCCGTCGGATGTTCTCCTTCAGTTCGACGCCCAGGGGGCCGTAGTCCCACGCTGATCGGGTTCCGCCGTAGATCTCGCTGGACGGGTAGACGAAACCGCGCCGTTTGGCGAGGTTGACCACGGCGTCGTTGCGATCGGCGGCCACGGGGGCTCCCTGACTGTCGGCGACTGAGCCATCAGGGTATCGAGCGTGGCTGCCCGATTTCTCGGGCGCTCCAGTCGCGCGAACGCCAGAGACACCAGCACGGCCAGCAACCAGCCGGCCAGCACGTCCACGGCGTAGTGCTCGGCGGAGTAGACCAGCGCGAACGCCATCAGCAGCGGGTAGACGATCAGCAGCGGCCACCACCGCCTGCTTACACGCGTCCACGCGAAGATCGACAGCAGCAACGTGCACCCCGCGTGCAAGGACGGGACGGCGGCCACCATGTCGACCGTCCGCTGGCCCTTGTCGAGCAGCTCCCTGGCGACCGGGATGTGTAGCGCGTCCCATCCGCGCAGGGACAGCCGCTCGACGTGCGGCGGTGCCCCGGCGTGCACCGGGTCCACGGCGCCGAGCAGCCCGTTCGTGCCGGCAGCGCTCGGGCCGTAGGACATGCACACCGGACTGGACGGATGTTGCGCGACGTCGGCCGTAGTGCACTTCGCCGCCGCCCACGGCGGGGCGGCCGGGACGAGGATGAAGCACGCGACGCCGAGGAACGACATCGCCACGAACCGGAACGCCCACTTGCGGAACTCGGTGCGGGCGCGCAGCCACAGCAGGCCGGCCACGACGTACGGCACGACGAAGAACGAGACGTAGGTGAGGGTGACCCCGGCTTCCCACCACGGTGAGTGGCCGAGCTCGAGGTGCTCCTGCAGCCAGACGGTCGGCACGACGCCGCCGAACATTGCGCGATCGGCGTCGACCGGCTGATGCCACAGCACCGGCATGCCGAGGGTGTCGGAGATGCCGCGGGCGTAGTCGTAGATGATCAGCACGGCTGCGAACGGCAACCAGTCGACGATGACCGTCCACAGTGGGCGCCGTCCGATGCTGGCAGCCAGCATCCCGGCCGCGATCCAGGCGAGGAGGCCCTCGCGATCGAACGGCACACCACTGATCCAGACCTGCACGCCGAACGCTACGAGCCACATCGCTATGGCCAGCCGGCCGAGGCGCCGCGCAACCGTACGGGTGGGGCCCACGTCCGCGGGCGCCGCATCGAGAGTGGTCGTGGCCTCGGTCAAGCTGGTAAGGCTACGTCAACCGCCTGGCAAGGCCTCGTCAATCTGCCGGCAAGGACGGCGGGCTCGCCTCGATCGGGCCGGCGGCGCCGAACCGCCGATCGCGCGAGGCGTACGCGAGGCAGGCCTGCCACAGATGCCTGCGATCGAAGTCCGGCCAGGGCGTGTCGATGAACACCAGCTCGGCGTAGGCGGCCTGCCAGAGCAGGAAGTTCGAGGTCCGCTGCTCACCGGAGGTGCGGATGAACAGGTCGACGTCGGGCAAGCCGGGCTCGTCGAGATGGGCGGCGATCGTCCGCTCGTCGATCTTGGCGGGGTTCAGCCGCCCCTCGGCGACCTCGCGCGCGATCGCCCGCGTCGCGTCGACGAGCTCGGCCCGGCCGCCGTAGTTCACGCAGAACTGCAACGTGAGCCGGTCGTTGTCGCGCGTGTACTGCTCCGCGTCCTCGAGCTGATCGATCACGCTGCGCCACAGGCGAGGGCGGCGTCCGGCCCAGCGGATGCGCACGCCGATCGCGGCCAGCTCGTCGCGGCGCCGCCGGATGACCTCCTTGTTGAAGCCCATCAGGAAGCGCACCTCGTCCGGCGTGCGCCGCCAGTTCTCGGTGGAGAACGCGTACGCAGAAACGGTCGAGACGCCCAGCTCGATCGCTCCGTGCAGGACGTCCATCAGCGCGGCCTCGCCGGCGCGGTGCCCCTCGGTACGGGGTAGCCCGCGTTGCTGGGCCCAGCGTCCGTTGCCGTCCATGACGATCGCGACGTGCTTGGGTACCAGTTCCGCCGGGATCCGCGGCGGGCGGGCACCGGAGGGATGCGGCGGCGGATCGGGCCAGGTACGGCTTCGCTCGCGCCGGCGGGCGCGGGCCCCCGTCGGCGTGGTCATCGGCCCACCGTATCGACTGCGCCGGGCCGAGCGGTGGGCCAGCGTCACGGTCTCGCGACGAACCGGTCACGTCGGGCGGATCGCTTGTCAGACTGTGTGGGTGTTCCGCATCCGGCTCGGCGTGCGCGGCTTGGCGCGCACGCGCTTCGCGATCTCGCCGCTGTCCGAGGTGTTCTCGCTGCTGGGGCAGCTGTTCGGCCGCGGCGTGCAGGGTCGCCAAGCGTCGCGGGAGCGGTGCCCGCGCGGTGACCCACGGCCATTGCCCGTCGGCGCAGAGGGTGCTGGCATGCAGCCTGGCTGAGGTTCTCCGGGGTGTCCGCCGACCCCTGGTGCACGCCGGCGATCAGCCCGTCCAGATGGCTGAAGTTGCCTTGTGCGGCGTCGTGCAGCATCTCCGGGACGCCGGTGTAGTCAGGGTCGACGATGCCGTCGATAGTCAGCGCGTTGAGGATCTCCGAACCATCCGTACGCATGCGTACGGTCTTGGCCAGGTCGGCGACCGGATCACCCGGGCAGCTCCGCGCGGCACAAATCGCGCGCAGCACTCGCCCGCTCGCGTGCATCGGCGTCTGGGAGAGCGGCTCGGCTGCGTCGTCGGGCAGGACGGAGTCCAGGACGACCTTCGCGACCCGGTTCGGGTACGTGATCGCGTACCGCTCGGCGACGTACGTGCCGTACGAGACTCCGTCCACCGTGGTCGTGTCGGCGCCGAGAGCCGAGCGCAGCTCGTCCAGATCGGCGACCGTGTCCGCGGTGCCGTAGAAACGGCGGTCCGGCCCGATCGCCGTGGCGCAGTCCGTCACCGCCTGCGGGGTGGGCACGGCCAGGTCGGTAGCGCCCATCTGCTCCTGAAGCTCGGGGCACTGCAACGCGTTGGCGCCAGTTCCCCGCTGGTCGATCAACACCATCCGGTAGTCCGGCAGGGTGGCCGTGACCTTGCTGCTGAGCCTGGTGGCGAACGGGACACCAGCCTGGCCGGGCCCACCGGTGAGCAGCAGCAGGATGTGGGTCGCGGCCGGCTTGTCCTCGACGGCCACCGCCAGGTCGAGCGCGCGCCGGTCGGCGCCGTGGTGGTCGAGCGGCACGCGCAGCGTTGAGCAGGTGAAGCCGGCCTGGTCAGGGCACGGGTGGCTGCCAGTGAGCCGAACGTCTTGCGCGGCCGGCCTTACCGAGGCCGCCGGCGCGACCGACATGGTCGGCGCGGCGCTCGCGGCTGTCGAAGCGAGAACGGCCGCCATCAGGATCGCGAGTCTGCCCATGCCGATCAGTAGATGTCTCGCGCGACTGCCGCCGCGAGACGTTTCGATCAGATTCGAATGCGCCTACAGGCGGTCGACGAGCGGCAGGGAGCGCAGGCCACGTTCCAGATGCCACTGCAGGTGCGCCGCGATCAGCCCGCTGGTCGCGCGGCGATGCGCGGTGTCGCTGGCGTCGGCCCGCGCCCAGTCGCCGCGCAGCAGCGCCGTCATCAGCTCGACGACGTCCTGTTCGGGACGTACCGATCCGGGCGGGCGGCAGTTGTCGCACACCACGCCGCCGGCCGCGACGTTGAACGCGCCATGCGGGCCGGGCGCCGAGCACTTCGCGCACGCGTCGAGCGCGGGCTCCCAGCCCGCATTCGACATCGCCCGGATCAGGAACGCGTCGAGCACCAGACCTGCCTCGTGCTCGTTGGCGACCAGCGCGCGCAGTGCGCCGACCACCAGCAGGTAGAGCCGCAGCGCGGGCTCACCCTCGTCGGTGAGCCGGTCGGCGGTCTCGCAGATCGCGCAGGCTGCCGTCCAGCGCGGGTAGTCACCGGCGAGGGCCGCGCCGTACGCACCCAATGACTCGATCTGCGTGACTATGTCGAGTGAACGCCCCGAATGCAGCTGGACGTCGATGTGACTGCCCGGCTCGAGGCGCGCCCCGAAGCGCGACGTCGTGCGCCGCACCCCCTTGCCCACGGCGCGGACGCGGCCGTGGCGCCGCGTGAGCATGGTGACGATCCGGTCGGCCTCGCCGAGCTTGTGCACGCGAAGGACGACCGCCTCGTCACGGTAGAGCGGCACCCGCCCATCGTCGCATCGCTATCCGACAGCCAGCGGCTGCGACTCGGGCTGGCGGCTGAGCAGCCGGTACAGCGCCAGCCCCGCCACGGCGACGAGCACGCCGGAGCCGATGGTCACGCTGAACGCGACCCGGGCACCGCTCGTGTCGGCGATCCGCCCGACGAGCGCGGATGCCGCACCGAAACCCATGCTGATCCCGGTGATCAGCCAGGCCATGCCCTCGGTCAGCGCCGCGCCGGGGACGATCTGCTCCACCAGCCCGAACGCCGTGATCAGCAACGGCGCGATACCGAGGCCGACCACGAACGCGCACACCGCGAGCACCGGGACGTTCACCGCTGCCAGGAACAGCACGGGCAGCGCACCGAAGGCGATCGCCTGCAAGCGGAATCGTCGCAGTACGCTGGCACGCCACGGTCGGGAACCGTATGCGAATCCCGCCACGGCGCTGCCGAATGCCATGGCAGCGAGCACGGCGCCGCTCGCCCCAGTCGCGCCATGCTGGCCGCAGTAGGCGACCATCGTCACCTCGGCGCTCGCGAACACGCCGCCCATGCCCACGGCGGCCAGGATCAGCAGCGTCATCCCCCGATGGCGCATCGCCGAGGCACGCCTCGGCGCGTCCGTCGGATGCGGTGGCGGCTCGGTGCCGTGCTGGCGACGCAGCCACACCGCACCCGTCCCGACGAGCACTGCCGCAAGGGCCAGGCCGAGCACGGCGCTGACCTGCGTCGCGACCACCGTCGCGATCAGCGGCCCGGCGGTGAAGATCACCTCGTCCAGCGTGGACTCGAGCGAGTAGGCCGTCGTCAGCTCGGGACGCCCGGCCAACACCATCGACCAGCGCGCGCGGACGAGCGAGCCGACCGACAGGAAGGCGAATCCGCATATCGCGGTCGGGAACACGAGTGTCCACTGTGGACTGTCCGTCTCGGCGATGATGCAGATCGCCGCGACACCGGCCATGTGCACGGCGGACGCCGGGAACAGGACACGGCTCTGCCCGTAGCGGTCGACGAGCCGTGCCAGCATCGGGTTGCCCAGCCCGTTGGCATACACATAGGTACCGGCGAGCACGCCCGCGAAACCGTAGTGGCCGGTGCGCGTCGAGATCAGCAGCACCAGCCCGAGCGGGTAGATCGCGATCGGGATGCGCATGACGAATCCCGCCGCGCAGAACGCTGCCGTGCCGGGAGCGCGGAACACCGCGCGGTAGGTGTTGAGGATCAAAACCCGAGCCGGTCCAGCTTCTTCGGGTCGCGCTGCCAGTCGGCCTCGACCGCGACGTGGAGGTCCAGGTGCACGCGTCCGCCGAGCAGTTCCTCGATGCCGGCGCGCGCCGTGGTGCCGATCTGCTTGAGCTGCGCGCCTTTCGCGCCGATCACGATGCCTTTCTGGCTGGGACGTTCCAGGTGCACCGTCGCGTAGATGACCGTGAGCGCGTCGCGGGGATTCATCTCCTCGACGGTCACCGCGATCGAGTGCGGCAACTCGTCGCGGACGCCGTCGAGCGCGGCCTCGCGGATCAGCTCGGCGATGCGCGCCTCGACGTCCTCGTCAGTGGTCACGTCAGCGGGATACAGCTGCGGCCCCTCGGGTAGGTGCGCGGCGAGCAACCCGGCGAGCAACTCGACCTGGTCGCCGGCCACCGCTGAGACCGGGACGATGTCGGCGAAGTCGCCGAGTTGGCTCACGGCGACCAGTTGGGCGGCGATCCGGTCGCGGCCGGCTCTGTCGGTCTTCGTGATGATCGCGACGACGGGCGCCTTGAGTGCGGCCAGCTCGGCGGCGATGAACCTGTCGCCAGGGCCGACCTTCTCGTCGGCGGGAACGCAGAAGCCGATCACGTCCACGTCGGCCAGCGCGGCGCGCACGACGTCGTTGAGCCGCTCGCCGAGCAGGGTTCGGGGGCGGTGCAGGCCGGGCGTATCGACGATGATCAGCTGTGCGTCCGGGCGGTTCACGATCCCCCGCACCGCGCGTCGCGTCGTCTGCGGCTTGGCACTGGTGATGACGATCTTGCTGCCGACCAGGGCATTGGTCAGCGTCGACTTGCCCGCATTGGGGCGTCCGACGAAGCAGCAGAATCCGGAACGGAACGTCACACCCGCATCCTTGCATCTCGATGTCGAGACTGTTCTTGATTCATTCCAGATTACGACCGCGGTCGACGGACACGCCGACGACGCCCAGCCGGCTCGCTCGACGGCAGCCAACGATGGAACGATCAGCTACCGTCCGGCGCGCGCGGGCGGTAGCAGCGTTCGGTGACGAAACGGAGACGCCAATTTGGAGATGGCACAGCCCAATCCCGTGGACGGTATCTATGCCACGACCTCCGATTACGTTCATGCCATGGAGGCGGGCGGTTCGTCGCGGGCACGATGGGTCTCGATCCGCGCGGAGTGCCTCGGGCGACGTTGACCGAGCGGCTGGAGCCGGCATGGTCCAACATCCGAACCATCCTGGCCAGCGCCGGCATGACCGTCGACAACATCGTGCGACTGACCAGCTATCTGCGCGATGCCAGCTACGCTGACGCGAACGGTGCGGCCAGGGTCAAGGCGCTCGGGGGTCGGGCCATACCTACGACGGCCATTGTGGCAGAAGCGCTGGTTAGCGACTGGCTCGTCGAGATCGAGCTAATCGCCGCTGGCTGATCGCCGCGACGCGGTGGACACGCCGCCGACGCAACTCGTCTCGACGAGCAGCAGTTCGGCGCGTTCACGCTCGACCGCGGCTATCTCGACGTGTCCGATGCTGGTCTCGCAGAGTTGGCCGGCGCGTTGGGCCGGGACGTCGCACGTATGCTCGAGAACTAGCGTCGTTGCCGCGAGATTTGCCTTGTGCAATAAGGGGATTCGGCCTTGACCGCTGTGATCATCTTCAATTAGACTCGCACGTATGTTCGAGGGACAGATCGAGCCGGACACGACTGCGGCGCGCGCGGTCGGCCTGCTCACAACAGCCATCGATGCGCTCACCTCGCTGGACCTCACCATGTTGAATCGCGAGGCGCTGCTCGGTCTGGCGCGTGCTGTCGAGACGCAACGGTGCCGGTTGCCTGTCGTCGACCATCGGCTCGTCGCCGAACTCGATTCGCGCGGGGTCGCGTTCGAGCTCGGGTGCGCCAGCACGGCAGCGCTCCTCCGGACGGCGTTACGGCTGGCTCCGGCCGATGCCAAGGCTCGGGTGAGCGCAGCTGCCGACCTCGGCCCGCGGCGCGCCGTGTCGGGCGAAGCGTTGCCACCACTGTTCGCGTGCGTCGCCGCAGCACAGGCCGAGGGCGCCATCTCTGCACGGCACGCGAAGGTGATCGTCGAAGCGATCGACGAGCTGCCTGCGCAGGCGCAGGCCGAGCACGCCGCCGCGATAGAAGAGCGGCTTGTCGCCGATGCGCGCGCGTTCGACCCGGCCCAACTGTGCCGGCTCGCTCGGCGGATCGTGGCCATCGTCGACCCTGACGGCACGCTCGCCGACGACCGCCACCACGAACGACGCCGCGGCGCAACCCTGTCGCACAACGGCGACGGCTCCGGCGAATTGAGAGCGCACCTCACGCCGTCCGCCCTCGCGGTGTGGGAAGCGGTCCTCGATCCACTCGCCGCACCGCAGCCGAATGGCGAGACGGGACGAGACAGCAGAGCTCCAGCCCAACGACTGCACGATGCGCTGCTCGACGCGGGACAACGGCTGCTGCGTTCGGGTGAGCTGCCGGCGTGCGGCGGCATCCCGGCGACCGTGATCGTCACCATGACCCTCGATGAGCTCGAGGCCCGGAGCGGATTCGCGACGACGAGCCACGGCGGGCTGCTGTCCATCTCCGACGCGCTCGCGCTCGCCGCCGAAGCCGAGGTCATCCCGGTCGTTCTCAACGATTCAGGCGGTGTGCTGTCGCACGGACGCGCACGCCGCACCGCATCCGCGGGGCAACGGCTCGCGCTGGTTGCCCGCGACGGCGGCTGCAGCTTTCCCGGTTGCGACCGCCCGCCCGAGTGGACGCAGGCGCATCACATCGTCCAGTGGGCGGACGGCGGCGCCAGCGATCTGGAGAACCTGACCCTGCTCTGCGGTTTTCATCATCGAGAATTCGACCGATGCGGCTGGGCGGTCACGATGATCGACGGCGTCCCGAACTGGATCCCTCCGCCGTGGATCGATCCCGACCGAACGCCGATCCGTAACACGATGCACCTCGCTGTGGTGAGCTGAGCGCGCCCGTCGGCCGAGCGCGCCGGGCGAGCAGTCAGGGGCGGTGGGTGCGGCCGGCCGAGCGCGCAAGCCGCCCAGCGGCGCGGGCGGACCGTCAGACAGCCGGGAAGTCGCTCGGTAGGCAGAACGTCTCCTCGGCCAGCAACGCCCGGAAGTTGTCCGGCCCCATCAGGGCGAGCAGTGGGCCGACCTGGCTCTCCTGACGGAGCATCGCGCGGTACTTCATGTCGAGCAGCTCGCCGTCGAGGACGGCATGGATCGAGCAGGCGTCGGCCGGGACCGCGATCGGCTCGCGGTCGGCCATCATGACCACCGACGGGTCGATGAATTCCGAGATCATCGCCTGCCACTCGGGGGTGCTCGTCTGGTAGTGCAGCTGCGCGTCGGTGCCGGCGACGGCCGCTGACGCCCAGCGCGAGACGGCCATGTGGTCGGGGTGGTACGTGCCACCGTCCGGGCCGAACGTCAATACCGTGTCGGGCCGGACGGCATCGACGATCGAGCGCAGCCGCGCGACGGCCGTCTCGTCGGAGATCTGGTCGCAGCCGCCGTCGGGATAATCCAGCCAGATGTGCTCGGTAACGCCGATCTCGCCGAGGCAAGCGGCGAGTTCCTTCGTGCGCACGTCGGCGAGCTGAACGCCGGGCGGCCAGCGGTCCGGGTCGGTCGTGCCCAGCTCGCCACGCGTCGCCGTGACGCACACGACGCGGCGGCCGGCGCGTACCGCGGCCGCCATCAGCCCGGCGCAGCAGTAGCTCTCGTCGTCGGGGTGGGCCCAGATCGACAGGATCGTTCCCAGGTCGGGCAGCGGGGTCGGCAGCGGGACGCTCGTCACGCCGGACAGTCTGCCCGGCACGGCTGACGAGGCGTCGACCGAGCCTCCCGATCGCCGATCGGCTCGGCTACCCGCTGAGTGACCCGTCGGGGCCAGCCCGGTAGACGACGGCTCCCGGCGCGACATCGCGGACGGCGAGTTCGCCCACCGAATCGGCCGGGTCGTCGCCGACGATCGCGGCGGCTTCCAGGCCGAGGGCTCCGGACGACACGGCCATGGCCACTGCCACCTGCAGCGCCGACAGGTACAGCGAGGGCAACGAGACGGCAGCCGCGACGTACGTCCGCCCGTCGCCGTCGCGCACCGCCGCGCCCTGGGCGGCTCCGGTGCGGGCGCGGGCCGAACGAGCCAGCGTGATCAGCTTCTGGTCCTCCGGGTCGAGTTCGCTCACGTGGCGTTCTCCGGCTCCTGGTCACGGACCTGCTGCTCACGCTCGGCCTGCTCGCGGTCGGCCTGCTCTGGCTTGCCGCCGGCCCCGTGGACCCGGCGGACGAGCACCGTGTCGATGCGGTTGCGGCGCCCACCGGCACTCTCGGCGATGAGCTCGAGCCCGTTCACCCGCGCGGTGGCGCCCGGGATCGGCACCCGACCCAGCCGTTCGGCGAGCAGCCCACCGACCGTCTCGACGTCGTCGCGCTCGGGCAGTTCCAGATCGAACAGGTCCGCCAAGTCCTCTACGGCAAGCCGGGCGGTGACTCGTGCCGTGTCGGCGTCGATCCGCTCGATCGGCGGCTTCTCGTCGTCGTACTCGTCGGTGATCTCGCCGACGATCTCCTCGATGATGTCCTCGATCGTGACGAGCCCTGCCGTGCCGCCGTACTCGTCGATCACGACCGCGATGTGCGTGCGGTGCACCTGCATCTCGCGCAGCAGCTCGTCGACCGGTTTCGACTCGGGGACGAACACCGGCTTGCGCATGACCTCGTCCACGCGGGTGACCTTGGCGCGGTCGGCGTCCTGGCCGCGGCGGACCAGATCCTTCAGGTAGGCCACGCCGACGACGTCGTCGACGTTCTCGCCGATCACCGGGATGCGCGAGAAGCCGCTGCGCAGCGCCAGCGCGAGCGCCTGCGGCACCGATTTGCCGCTCTCGATCCAGACAACTTCGGTGCGCGGCACCATGACCTCGCGCGCGATCGTGTCGCCGAGCTCGAACACCGACTGGATCATCTCGCGCTCGCCGTGCTCGACCACGCCGCGCTGCTCGGCCATGTCGACGAGCTCGCGCAGCTCGACCTCGGAGGCGAACGGCCCCTCGCGGAAACCGGGGCCTGGCGTCACGGCGTTGCCGAGATGGATCAGCAGCGACGCGAGCGGACCGAAGATCCGGCCGAGCGCGCGCACCGCGCCGGCTGTGGCCAGCGCCAGCCGGTACGGATGCTGGCGGCCGAGCGTCCGCGGCCCCACGCCGACCAGGACGTAGGACACGACCACCATCACCGCAACCGTGGCCAGTACGATCGGCCACCGCCCGCCGAACTGCGCTCGCGCCACGATGGTCACCAGCACGGTCGCGGTCAGCTCGCAGGTGACCCTCAGCAACAACAGCAGGTTGGTGTAGCGGACGCGGTCGGCTAGGACGACCGCCAGCGTGCTCGCGCCACGTTGCTGCTCGCGCACCATCTCGTCGACCCGCGCCACCGAGACCCTCGAGATCGCCGAGTCGACACCGGCGAACACGCCGCCGAGCGGGACGAGGAGGATCGCGACAACCAGGACCGCGACGTCGGCGGAGCTCATGTCATGTCCCGCCCTTGGCGGCGGGACTCTTCGCGGGAGCGCTCATCGCGTGTCACGGACCTCGCCACCGGTGCCCGGCAGCGGGGCGTGGATCGGGCCGCGTCCGCTCACCTGTGACCAGTCGCGCAGGACGCGCGCCTGCAGTTCGAACATCGCGCGCTCCTCGTCAGCATCGCCGTGGTCGTAGCCGAGCAGATGCAAGATGCCGTGCGCGCACAGCAGATGCAACTCGGCCTCGACGGAGTGCCCGGCCTCGGCGGCCTGAGCCGCCGCGACCTCCGGGCACAGGACGACGTCGCCGAGCATCGTCTCGTGGGTGTGCTCGTCGTCGCGTGAACGTCCTGGATGATCCACGGCTCCCCCGACATCGGGCGGCTCCGAGCCGTCCATCGGGAACGCCATCACGTCGGTGGGACCCGGCACGTCCATCCACTGCTCGTGCAGCGCCGACATCGCGGCACTGTCGAGCAAGACGACCGACAGGTCGGCGAGCGGGTTCACCCGCATCGCGTCGAGCATGTAGCGCCCGAGGTCGGAGAGCGCCACCTCGTCGACGGCGACGCCGGATTCGTTGTTGATCTCGATGCTCACGCTTCTCCGAAGATCAGCGACGGGGCTGGGCGTGCTGGTGCGCCTGCCCCGGCCGCGAGCTCGCCCGCTCGTCGAAGCGCGCGTACGCGTCGACGATGTCGCCCACCAGGCGATGCCGCACGACGTCGGTGCTGGTGAGGTTCGCGAAGTGCACGTCGTCGACGTCGGTCAGGATGTCGCGTACGACCTTCAGGCCGCTGCGGTTCTCGCCCGGCAGGTCGATCTGCGTGACGTCGCCCGTGACCACCATCTTCGAGCCGAATCCCAGCCGGGTAAGGAACATCTTCATCTGTTCCGGCGTCGTGTTCTGCGCCTCGTCCAGGATGATGAACGCGTCGTTGAGGGTGCGGCCGCGCATGTACGCGAGCGGCGCGACCTCGATCGTGCCGGACTGGGTCAGCCGCGGGATCGAGTCGGGATCGACCATGTCGTGCAGGGCGTCGAGCAGCGGGCGCAGGTACGGGTCGATCTTGTCGTACAGCGTGCCGGGCAGGAAGCCGAGCCGCTCGCCCGCCTCGACGGCCGGCCGGGTCAGGATGATCCGGGTGACCTGCTTGGCCTGCAGCGCCTGCACCGCCTTCGCCACGGCGAGGTAGGTCTTGCCGGTACCGGCCGGGCCGATGCCGAACACGATCGTGTGATGGTCGATCGCGTCGACGTAGCGCTTCTGGTTCAGCGTCTTCGGACGTATGTTCTTGCCCCGCCGGGAAAGGATGTTGAGGCTGAGAACCTCGGCCGGCCGCTCGCCGGAGTCGGCGGTGAGGATGCCGAGGGCGTGCGAGACGGCATCGGGCGTCAGGTTCTGCCCGGCGCTGAGCAGTTCGATCAGCTCCTCGAACAGCCGTACGGCGATCGCGTTGTCGCCGGCGTGGCCGGTGATCGTGATCTCGTTGCCGCGGACGTGGATGTCGGAGTCGAGGCTCTTCTCGATGACCCTCAGCAGTTCGTCGCGCGAGCCGAGCAGGGCGACCATTGCCTGGTCGCCGGGGACGACGACAGTGGTGGAGACGCGATCCGATCTAGAGGTGGGATCTGTCAAGTCGGCTTCGTGCCTGCTTCCTGATTCGTTGCCCCCGCACCTTCACTGCCAGCATCCGGCGCTCGGGTGCCGCTACCTCGCGGCTACACCACTGTACCGGCGATCACCCGTCGACTTCGTGGTCATTCGGCACAGATCTCGCCGCGGCTCGCGGATCACCCGGGCGGCCAGTGCATCTGGCGCCCGCCCAGCACGTGCGCGTGCACGTGGAAGACGGTCTGCCCGGCCTGCGCCCCGGTGTTGAAGACGGCCCGGAACTCGGTCAGGCCGGTCGCCTCGGCGCTCGCCCGGATGCCGCGCAACAGGGCGGCGCCGGCGTCCGCGTCGGCGCTCAGCTCGGCGATGTCGGCGATGTGCCGCTTGGGCACCACCAGGACGTGGGTCGGCGCCTGGGGGTTGATGTCGGTGAACGTCAGCGTGTCGTCGTCCTCGCGCACCTTGGTCGCCGGGATCTCGCCTGCGACGATCTTGCAGAACAGGCAGTCATCGGGCATGCGCAGAGCCTACTGAGCGCGCCTGCGTCACCACCGGCCGAGCCGAAGCGAGAGCGCGGCGAGTGCGGCAGCGCCGGCCGTCGACGTGCGCAGCACCGGCCCGCCCAGCCGGACGGGCGTTGCGCCGGCCTCTATGAGGGCCGCGATCTCGTCGTCGGCGATGCCGCCCTCGGGCCCGACGATCAGCACGATCTCGCCGCTGTCCGGAAGCCCCGCGTCGGCGAGCGCAGCCGTCGCGCTCTCGTGCAGGACCAGCGCGCCCGTGGCGCGGGCTGCCACGTCGGCGGTGCTCGCGAGGTCGCGGACGTCCGGCACCCAGGCTCGCCGGCTCTGCTTAGCGGATTCCGCGGCCGTCCGCCGCCACTTGGCGAGCGATTTCGTGCCGCGCCACTGACCGATCGACCGGGACGCCGCCCACGGCACGATCTCGTCGACGCCGACCTCGGTGAGCAACTCGACGGTGAGCTCGGCTCGGTCGCCCTTGGGCAGGGCCTGCACGACGACGACCCGCGGATCCGGCCGCGGTTCGGTGCGCCGCCCGTGCACGCGGAGGGTGAGCCGGTCGGCCGCCGCGACCTCGACCGTGCAGGACGCGATCGATCCGTGCCCGTCGCCCACCAGCACGTCTTCGCCGGGGCCGATCCGCTTCACCCGGGCGGCATGGCGTCCCTCGTCGCCGTCGAGGACGACCAGATCACCGGGGGGCAACGGGTCGAGCAAGAAAAGCGGTGGCGTCATCGCCCGCCGAACACGTCGCGCACCTTGCTGAACAGGCCGGCGCGGGTGCTGGTGACCGAGACCTCCTCGGCGCGCAACGCCGCGAGCTCGCGCAGCAGGTTCTCCTGGGCCTCGTCGAGCCGGGTGGGCGTCCGCACCTCGACGTGGATGTGCAGGTCGCCTCGCGAGCTGCTGCGCAAACGAGGAACGCCCTTGCCGCGCAGGGTCAGCACGGCACCGTTCTGGGTCCCCGCACGGATGTCGACCTTCTCCTCGCCGTCGAGCGTGGGGAGCACGAGATCGGTGCCCAGCGCCGCGGCGGTCATCGGCAGGGCGACCGTGCAATGCAGATCGGCGCCGTCGCGGGTGAACGTCTCGTGCTGCTGCTCGGCCACCTCGATATACAGGTCACCGGCCGGTCCGCCGCCGGGGCCTACCTCGCCCTGCCCGGAGAGCCGGATGCGCATTCCGTCCTCGATGCCGGACGGGACGTCGACGGTGATCGTGCGCCGTGCGCGAACCCGGCCCTCGGTGCCGCAGGTCGGGCACGGCGACGGGATCTGCTGTCCGCTTCCGCCGCAGGCGCTGCACGTCCGGGTTGTCATCACCTGGCCCAGGAACGAGCGCTGCACGGACTGGATCTCGCCGGCGCCGTTACACGTCTGGCAGGTCCGCGGCGACGTGCCGGGCGCGCAGCCGTCGCCCCCGCATGTCTGGCACACGACGGCGGTCTCGACGCTGATCTCGCGACGCACGCCGAACGCCGCCTCGGCGAGCGTGAGCTCGATGCGCAGCAGCGCGTCAGCGCCCGGGCGTACCCGGCTGCGCGGTCCGCGCGCGCCGCCCGCGGCGCCGCCGAAGAATGCCTCGAAGACGTCGCCGAAACCGCCGAATCCGGCGAACGGGTTGCCGGCCGTGCCCTGCCCGCCCGGTGCGAGCGGGTCCCCGCCGAGGTCGACGATGCGCCGCTTCTCCGGGTCGGACAGCACCTCGTAGGCGGCGGTGACCTCCTTGAACCGCTCCTGCTCGGCCGGGTCGGGGTTCACGTCGGGATGCAGCTCGCGGGCGAGCTTGCGGTAGGCCCGCTTGATCTCCTCGCCCGTCGCGTCCCGGCGTACACCGAGCAGCGCATAGTAGTCGCGGACGGTCTCAGCCACGGGCAGATCCTTCTTTGGCAATCAGCGGTGTCGAGTGCCAGCCAAGTGTACGGACGTTCAACGCGCTAACGGTCGGCGATGAGTTCGCCCACGTAGCGCGCGACGGCGGCAACCCGCGCCATGGTGTGCGCGTAGTCCATCCGCCGCGGACCCAGGACGCCGACGGCCCCCAGCGCCGACCCACGCACCCCGTAGCCGCTCGTGACCACGGACGTGGACTGCAACCCCTCGTGTACGTTCTCGTTGCCGATGCGCACCACGATCTGGCTGGACGACACCGACTGGTCGAGCAGCCTCAGCAGCACGACCTGCTCCTCGAGGGCCTCGAGCACCGGGCGGATTGCCGGGAAGTCGAGCGCGTGCTCGGTGAGGTTCGCCGTGCCGCCGAGCACGATGCGGTCGCTGTGCTTCTCGACGAGCGTCTCGAGCAGCACTGAGGTCAGCGTGACGACGAGCCCGCGCAGTTCGGGCGCCACCTCCTGAGGCAGGTCGCTGACGATCTGGGGCGCCTCGGACAGTAACCGGTCGCGCAGCCGCGTGTTCAGCGTCGTTCGCAGGTTGGCGACCGCCGCGTCGGAGACCGCCGCGGGGAGTTCGACGACGCGCTGCTCGACGCGCCCGGTGTCGGTGATCAGCACCAGCATCAGCCGCGACGCGTTGAGCGCGACGATCTCCAGGTGACGCACCCGGCTGCGTGACAGCGACGGGTACTGCACGACGGCCACGTTCCGGGTCAGTTGGGCGAGGCTGCGTACGGCGCGGTGCAGCACGTCGTCGAGGTCGACGGCGTTGTCGAGGAACGTCTCGATCGCGCGCCGCTCAGCCGCCGAGAGCGGCTTGAGCGAGGTGAGCTGGTCGACGAACATCCGATAGCCGGCATCCGTGGGGACCCGCCCGGCGCTCGTGTGCGGTTGCGCGATGAGCCCCTCGTCCTCGAGGGCCGCCATGTCGTTACGGATAGTTGCGGGCGAAACACCGAGATTGTGCCGATCTACGAGGGCCCGGCTGCCTACCGGCTCGCTCGTCGCGATGAAATCCTCGACGATGGCGCGCAGCACTTCGAGCTTGCGTTCGTCGACGTTCATCTCGTATCCACCGGCCTCCTGTTCTCCTTGCAGTTTAGGGGTCGCGCCGAGGGACGGGGGCTTGGCGGAACCTGTATTCACCGCGTGCGGCAAAGCGATTTCGTTACGCGACCGCCGGCCGAGCGACACCTCGGCCCTGCACGGCGGCACGCTACGCTGCCAGGCGCGGCGAGATCTGTCGCATTCGGCGAGGGGCAGGGCGGAAGCGGGAACGGTGATCTTCAAGGCGGTAAGCGACGGGCGGCCCTACCCCGATCACGGGATGTCCGCCCGTGACTGGGCAAACGTCCCGCCGAGGTCGATCCGCCTCGACGAGCTGGTCACGACCAAACGCGAGCTGGCGCTCGACAAGCTGCTCGACGAGGATTCGACGTTCTTCGGCGACCTGTTCCCGCACGCCGTCCAGTGGCAGGGCGACATCTACCTCGAGGACGGCCTGCACCGCGCACTTCGCGCCGCGCTGCAGCAGCGCAACATCCTGCATGTGCGCGTGCTCGACCTCGACGAACTCAAGCGGCTGGGCCACACCGTCCCGAGCTGACGGTTCAGGCGAGCAGGTCGCGCACGACGGCGTCGGCGAGCAACCGGCCGCGCCGGGTGAGCACCACGCGGCCGCCCTCGAACGCCGCCGGGTCGGCGAGTCCCCAGGCCACGAGCTGCGGCACCTTGTCGTGTGACTGCCTAGGCACGTCGAGCATCGACAACCCCTCGCGCAGCCGGATGCCCAGCATGACCCGCTCGGTAGTGCGCGCGCCGGCGTCGAGTGTCTCGCGGCCAGCCGCCGGGCTGGTGCCGGACTCGAGCATCGTGGCGTACCGGACGGGGTGCTTGACGTTCCACCATCGGACACCGCCGACATGGCTGTGTGCCCCGGGTCCGGCGCCCCACCAGTTGGCGTTGCGCCAGTACAGCTCGTTATGCCGACAGCGACCCTCCGGCGTCTTCGCCCAGTTGGAGACCTCGTACCACTCGTAGCCGGCGCTGCGCAGGGTCTCGTCGGCTTGGGCGTAACGGTCGGCCATGACGTCGTCGTCGGTGCGCGGAACCACGCCCTGTGCGACCTTCCGGGCCATCGCGGTGCCCTCCTCGATGACCAGTGAGTACGCGCTGATGTGGTCGGGCCGCGCCCCGACGGCGGCTTCGAGCGACGCCTGCCAGTCGGCGTCGGTCTCATGCGGAGCGCCATAGATCAGGTCGAGGTTGACGTGCTCGATGCCGGCGGCATGCGCCTCGGCAACTGCCTCCTCGGGACGTCCGGGGCGATGCCTGCGATCGAGCACCTCGAGCACATGCGGCGCCGCGGACTGCATGCCGATCGACACCCGGGTGAATCCAGCTGCGCGCAGCTTCGCGAAGTACGCCGGGGTGACCGACTCAGGGTTGGCCTCCGTGGTGACCTCGGCGCCCGGCTCAAGGCCGAACAGGTCGGCGATCTCGTGCAGGATCAGCTCGAGATGCTCGGCGGGCAGCATCGTCGGCGTCCCGCCCCCGAAGAACACGGTCGACACCTGCGGGACGGCGTTGCGCAGCACCTCGCGCGCCAGGCGCAGCTCCAGCAGCACCGTGTCGGCGTAGCTTCCCCGGCTGACGCTCGGCCCGAGCTCGGACGCGGTGTAGGTGTTGAAGTCGCAGTAGCCGCAACGCGCTTCGCAGAACGGGACGTGGACGTACACGCCGAACGGCTGCTCGCCCAGGTCGGCCAGCGCGGCGGGCGGCAACCGGCCGTCGCGCGGCGCCGGCTGTCCGGCAGGCAAGGCTGGGGGCACCCGTCCAGTGTTCAACGCCTCGGCGCCCGGGTGGGCGCGACCCGCCGGAATCGGCTCATTGCTCGACGAGATAGACCGTCAACGGACGATCGGAGCCCTCCGACTCGGCGGCCACCTCGCGGACGACGTCCACGATCCGCTCAGCTTGGTCCACCGCCGGTCGCGGCCAGACCAGTACGACTGGCCCGGCCGGCAGCCACGACATGTCGCGCAGCACGTCGGCCAGGGCGTCGAGGTTCGGCGCGGCCCAGTCCGGGGCGTCGACGGCACGGTGGATCGCGCGGATGACGGCGGCCTTCGTCGTCGCCGAGTCGACGTGTCGCGCGCCCGGCACGTCGGCCACCCGCGAAAGGTGCAGCCCGGGGCGGTGGTTCATCTCTGGCTCACCCCGCCTTGGGCGGGGCTCTTCGCGCGAGCGCTCATCGCGTCACGTCCACTCTGCGGAACGTCTCGTAATGGTCGGGCGTGTAGTAGTACTCGCCGTTCTTGCCGGTGATGATCCGCCGCGCGCCGCGGTCTGCCGAGCCGGGCGTCGGCACCGTGTACTCGCGGTAGTAGCCCCGCGGCTCGTCGGGCAGGCGCCGCTCGGCGTTGTTGAACACGACCCCGTCCTGCGGATACGGGAACGGGCCGCCCGCCTCGATCAGGTGCACTGTGTCGCTCGCCTGCGCAGGCAGCGACGACAGCGCGACGGTGCCCGACTGCAGTCCCGTGTGGTGCTCTCCGCGGACGGCGTTGATCGCGTAGCCGAGCGCGAGCGCGGCGGCCAGCGCGATGAGCGCGATCTGCGGGCGGCGCAGGCGTCGCGAGCGGCGGGACACGGTGGCTCACTCTATTTGCGTGCGTGCTTCGATCGTCCGATGAGCTCACTCACCGCGCAGACGATCATGATCACCGGTCACGGCGGCGACGGGATCGAGGCCTACCAGGCCCGCCCGCTGACCACGGACAAGCGCGGCGGCGTGGTCCTCATCCACCACCTGCCGGGCTATGACCGCGCGACCAAGGAGATGACCCGCCGCTTCGCCGACATGGGCTACGACGCCGTGTGCCCGAACCTGTTCTGGCGCGAGGCACCCGGTGCCGATCCGGACGACGCGTCGGCCACGGTCCGGGCGCGAGGCGGCGTCCCGGACGAGCGGCTGGTCGGCGACGTCGACGGCGCCGCGGCCTACCTGCGGGGATTGCCCGAGTCGAACGGCAAGGTCGGCGTGATCGGCCACTGTTCGGGCGGGCGGCAGGCGGTGCTCGCCGCGTGCAGCACCCGACTGGACGCGGCCGTCGACTGCTACGGCGCGTTCGTCGTCACCGACGGTCCCGCCGACTACCCGACGCCGGTGACGAGTTTGGAGGGCAAGCTGGCCGACCTCGGCTGCCCGCTGCTCGGGTTGTTCGGCGTCGAGGACAAGCGGCCCTCACCGGGCGAGGTTGTCCGGCTCGGCGAGATCCTGCGCGAGCACGGCAAGGACTTCGAGTCGCGCAGCTACGAGGGTGCGGGCCACGCCTTCTTCGCCGTCGACCGCCCGTCCTACCGGGTCGAGGCCGCCCTCGACGGCTGGGACCGGATCGCCGACTTCTACGCCCGCCATCTTGCTTGATCATCTCTGCTGGACGTGCGCTGCAACGCAGTTCAGGCAGAGTTGATCAAGAACAGGGAGAGTCCGCCATGTGCACCTACCTCACCGAGAAGATCTCGATCGTGGGCAGCGGCAAGGGGGCGACCGGCTGGTTCCGGCTCACCGACGCCACGGTCTACTTCGACCACCCTGTACACGCCCTGGCCGACCACACGCTCAACATCGACTTCGCGAACCCGTCGCGTGGGGCGGCGTCCCGCGTCGCCGTCGAGCTGACCGCCGCATCGGCCCGCGATCTGGCCGCCGCGATCGAGCGGGCCCTCGCTTCCGCGCCGCCCGGCTAGGGTCTGAACCCATGCGTGCCGCGTATGCCTCGTCGGCTTTCCCGGACGACCCGCTGGCCGGCCTGGTGATCGGCGAGCGTCCCGATCCAGAGCCGCCGCCGGGCTGGACGACCGTCGACGTCAAGGTGGTCAGCCTCAACCACCACGACCTGTGGACGCTGCGCGGGGTGGGCATCAGCGGCGACCGGTTCCCGATGATCCTCGGCTGTGACGCCGCGGGCATCGACACGTCAACCGGCGACGAGGTCGTCGTCCACTCTGTGATCGCGAGCGACGGGTGGGACGGCGACGAGACGCTCGACCCGAAGCGGACGCTGCTGTCGGAGAAGCACCAGGGTGCCCTCGCCGACCTGCTGATCGTGCCCAAGCGCAACGTGGTGCCGAAGCCGGCCGAGCTGTCCTTCGCCGAGGCAGCCTGCCTGCCGACGGCATGGCTCACCGCGTACCGGATGCTCTTCGTCAACTCCGGCTTGCGGCCGGGGCACACCGTGCTCGTGCAGGGCGCGTCCGGCGGTGTCGCCACCGCGTGCATAGCGCTGGCGCGGGCGGGCGGCTACCGGGTATGGGCGACCGCCCGCACCGAGGCCAAGCAGGACGCGGCTGTGCGCCTCGGCGCCCACCAGGCGTTCCCGGTCGGGGCGCGGCTGCCCGAGCGGGTCGACGCCGTCATGGAGTCGATCGGCGCGGCGACGTGGGCGCACTCGGTCAGAGCAGTGCGTCCGGGCGGGCGGATCGTCATCTGCGGCGCGACGTCGGGACCCAACCCGCCCGCCGAGCTGAACCGGATCTTCTTCCTGCAGCTGTCGGTGATCGGCTCGACGATGGGCACGAAGGCCGACCTGGGCGACCTGATCGCGTTCCTGCGCGAAACCGGGGTGCGCCCGCACATCGACCGGACGCTGCCGCTCGACTCCACCGGCGAAGGCCTCGCCGCGATGCAGAGCGGCGACCTGGTCGGCAAGATCGTCATCGAGATCTGACGATGCCCGGCCGGGTCACGGCGGTGGTGTGCGCCGCGTTCGATCCGGCGGCCGACGCGGCGATCCTGGCAGTGCGGGAGGTCGTCCGTGCTGCTGGCGTACACCTGCCCGCCAAGCCGCCGCACCGGCCGCACTTCAGCCTCGGCGCGGCGCGAGTCCCGGGCGACGAGCTGCCGCAGGTTCTCGACGTCGCCGCGACCGTCGCGGCCGAACACGGTCCCGTCCCGATCAGCCTCGTCGACGTCGGACGATTCGGGCGCGCCGGCGTCGTCTGGCTGGGGCCGGCGCCGTCATCGCAATTGTCGCTGCTCCAACGCGACGTGGACGCCGCACTGCGCGCCGCCGGCTGGCCACGCGCGTTCGGCGAGCGCAGTGATCCCGCGCAGTGGGTCGCGCACTGCACGCTGGCGACCCGCGTGCCCAAGCCGCTACTGCGACACGTCCAGACCGAGATCGAGCGAAGCTACCGCGCGATTGCGGCGACCGTGGACGCGCTCGCCACGATTCTCGTCGGCGGCTCCGGCGACGTCGCGCGCGCGCCGCTGCGGCACGGCTGAGGCGAACGGAAACGCCTGCTCCAACACCCAGCAGTCGGCGCGCCGTACCAGCAGGCTCAGCTCGTCGACGCGCGATCGCAGCGGCAACGCATGCTCGATGTCAGCGATGACATGGCCGAGCTCGCCAGGGTCGTGCGTGTCGGAAACGGTCAGATGCGGGATCGGCTGGTCGCCGAACTCGCCGCCGTACGGCTGGTACGCGGGCCATCGGCGGGCCATCGCGCGGGTCAGCGCGAGGATCGGCTCGGAGGGGCGGGGATCGAGCCACAGCACGTCCGGGAAGCGCCCGAACCCTCCGAAGGTGAGCTCCAGAGGACCCATGCTCGCAACGATCTCGGCCACCGCGGCGCGGTCGTCGTCGGTCACCAGCTCGATCGGGATCCACGGGTACAGGACAGTGACGTGTGCGGGCACGCCGAGCGGCGCCGAGGAGTCGTGGCGCGAGCGCCAGGGGCCGACGACCGGCTCAGCCTCTGGGACATGCAGGATGAGCCCGGTCTCGCCCTCGGTCATCGCTAATTCATAGACCAGTCATGGCGTGCTGCGTAAGTCGTGGATTGCTGAGGCGGCGAGTCGCGGCCGGAACAATCCCTGGCGATCGGGTTATTTTCTCGTGGCGTCCGTCGGCTCGCCGGTGGACAGCGCGGCGATGAACGCCTCTTGCGGAACCTCGACCCGACCGACCATCTTCATCCGCTTCTTGCCCTCCTTCTGTTTCTCCAGGAGTTTCCGCTTGCGGGTGATGTCGCCGCCGTAGCACTTCGCGAGGACGTCCTTGCGGATGGCGCGAATGTTCTCGCGCGCAATGACGCGGGCTCCGACCGCTGCCTGGATCGGCACCTCGAACTGCTGGCGCGGGATGAGCTCGCGCAGCTTGGCGGTCATCGACGTCCCGTACGCGTACGCCTTGTCCTTGTGGACGATCGCGCTGAACGCGTCGACCGCCTCGCCCTGCAGCAGGATGTCGACCTTCACCAGTTCGGCCGGCTGCTCCCCCGCTGCCTCGTAGTCGAGGGATGCATACCCCCGCGTACGGGACTTCAGCGCGTCGAAGAAGTCGAAGATGATCTCGCCGAGCGGCATCGTGTAGCGCAGCTCGACCCGCGCCTCGGACAGGTAATCCATGCCGCCGAGCGTGCCGCGCCGGGACTGGCACAGCTCCATGATCGCGCCGATGTACTCGCTCGGCGCGATGACCATCGCCTTGACGACAGGCTCGTAGACCTCGGCGATCTTCTTGCCGGTCGGCCAGTCCGACGGGTTGGTGACGACGCGCTCCGTCCCGTCGTCGAGGACGACCCGGTAGACGACGTTCGGCGCCGTCGAGATCAGGTCGAGGTCGAACTCTCGCTCGAGGCGATCGCGGGTGATCTCCAGGTGCAACAGGCCGAGGAAGCCGCACCGGAAGCCGAACCCCAGCGCGGCGCTTGTCTCGGGCTCGTACACGAGTGCGGCGTCGTTCAGGCGCAGCCGGTCGAGGGCGTCGCGCAGCAACGGGTAGTCAGAACCGTCCATCGGGTAAAGGCCGGAGTAGACCATCGGCTTCGGGTCGCGGTAACCACCCAGGGACTCCTTCGCCGGCTTCGCGGCGTCGGTGACGGTGTCGCCGACCCGCGACTGGCGGACGTCCTTCACCCCGGTGATCAGGTAGCCGACCTCGCCGACGCCCAACCCGAGAGTCGGCTTCGGCTCGGGTGAGATGACGCCGATCTCGAGCAGTTCGTGCGTGGCGCCGGTCGACATCATCTTGATGCGCTCGCGCGGGGAGAAGTGCCCGTCGACGACCCGAATGTAGGTGATGACTCCGCGGTAGATGTCGTAGACCGAGTCGAAGATCATCGCCCGCGGCGGGGCGTCCGCCTCACCGACGGGTGGCGGGACGTCGCGGCAGATGAGGTCAAGCAGCTCGGCGACGCCCTCGCCGGTCTTGGCGCTGACCCGCAGCACATCGTCGGGTTCGCAGCCGATGATGTGGCCGATCTCCTCCGCGTACACGTCGGGCTGCGCCGCCGGCAGGTCGATCTTGTTCAGCACCGGGATGACGTGCAGGTCGTTCTCGAGCGCGAGGTAGAGATTGGCCAGCGTCTGCGCCTCGATGCCCTGCGCCGCGTCGACGAGCAGGACCGCGCCCTCGCAGGCGGCGAGGCTGCGACTGACCTCGTAGGTGAAGTCGACGTGACCGGGTGTGTCGATCATGTGCAGGACGTACTCGGTGTCCCCGCCCGTCCAGGGCATCCGGACGTTCTGCGCCTTGATCGTTATGCCGCGTTCGCGCTCGATGTCCATCCGGTCGAGGTACTGGGCGCGCATCTGCCGACCCTCGACGACCCCCGTCAGCTGCAACATGCGGTCGGCGAGCGTCGACTTGCCGTGATCGATGTGCGCGATGATGCAGAAGTTCCGGATGCGCGCCGGATCGGTTCGGCCGGCCTGCTCTGCGGTCACGTTCGGCTTTCGACGGTTGGCGAGGACCGTTCCATCGTCGCACGCGGCGTCAGCCGTTCCGGTCGGCGCGCTTTGTGCCTCGCGTCGGCGCGCGTGGCCGGATGCCCGCTCGATGGCCAAGATGTTCCGGTGGACATCGAATCGTCCGTGCCGGCCCGGGTCTCGACGCTCGAGCTCTTCTTCGACCTGGTGTTCGTCTTCACGATCACCCACGTCGCGGCCATCGTCTTCGAGGCGCCGAACTGGGACGGCGTCGGGCGCGCGGCGATCACCCTGTCGATCATCTACTGGATGTACGGCGGCTACGCCTGGTTGACGAATACCAACCAGCCGCACACCCTGGAGCGCCGCATCGTCCTGCTGGCCGCGATGGCCGCGTTCTTCGTCTGCTCGCTCGCCGTGCCCACAGCGTTCGGCGACAGCGGCCTGGCGTTCGCCCTCGCTTACCTCGTCGTCGTGCTGGTGCACGCCGCCGGTTTCCTCGCCTACAACGGGTCGGCGGCACTCGGGCCGGTGTCTCGCGTCCTGCCGTGGAACCTGGTCAGCACGGGGCTGCTCTTCTGCGCGGCCTGGGCGCACGGCACCGCGGACTGGATCTTGTGGACTGCGGCGGTGCTCGTGCAGTTGATCTCGCCGATGGTCATCCGGGTCGGGGTGAACTTCAACATCAACGCCGCCCATTTCGCCGAGCGGCACGGGCTGGTGATCCTGATCGTGCTGGGCGAATCACTCGTGAGCGTCGGGCTGGCCAGCGAGCACGAGCGCGTCGACATGCGCCTCGCAGTGGGCGTGCTCGCCGGACTGCTCGCGGCGGCGGTCATGTGGTGGATGTACTTCGCCGGCGACGACGACCGAGCCGCCGAGGCGATGGATGCCGCGCCGCCCGCGCGGCGTCCCGTGTGGGCGATCACCGGCTACTTCATGGCTCATTTGGTGATGATCTTCGGCATCTTGCTGCTGGCGGCCGGGACGCGACTTTCGGTGGACGACCTGCTCGCGCCTTCGTCGTGGGCGAGCGCGTGGCTCGTCGCGTGCGGTGCCGGGCTGTATGCGGTGGGGTCGGCCGCCTTCCGGCTTGCGCTGCACTTCGCGACGCCGTGGCCCCGGGCGCTGGGCGCTGTTGCCTGCCTGATCGCCGTGCCGGTCGGTCGCTACGGCTCGGCCGCCGCGGAACTCGCTGCCGTGGCAGTGCTGCTCGCCGCGCCCTTGCTCGCCGAACATCGCCAGGATCGGCGCCCGGCTGCGAGCCCGGCTGAGCCGTCGGAGAGGATGACCGCATGAGCGAGCGCAACGAGCGAAGCATCAGGCAATGCCCGGGCGAGGCAGCGTGAACGACCCGCGCGCCATCGTCGAGTACCGCGTGCCGGCGGCCGAACTGTCGCCCGGCGATCTGATCAACACCTCACCCGGAGGCGACGACGACTGGCAGCAGGTGCTCGGCGTCTACCCGACGCCGGAGCGGGTCGACGGCGCGCCGCAGGACGTCCGCACGCTCGTCTCCGCGCTGTCGGGTCGCTACGTGGTCGTGCAGCTCACCGACATCGCGCCCGTCGACGCGAACGTGTACTTCTCCGGCGGCACGGCGCTCGCCGTGTCGACGGACGACACCGACGATCTCGCGGTGGCCGACCTGATCAGTTCCGAGGACGGCGTTCGCACCTACCTCTATACGAAGTTCGAACTGGTCACGATTCGCGGCACCTGAGCGCGACCGGCCCGCACCCTGCGGGCGCCACGGCGCCGCGGCGTGGCGGGCGCAGGCTGGGCGTCTCTCGATGATCACCTGCGGATCGCACACCGCGCGTGGTGTGCGATCCGCAGGTGATCAAGCCGCAGCCACGGCGGTAAACCGGCGATTTTGGGCGCGCGTCGCGCGCTGGTAGCCTTGCGTGGTTGTCCGCACGCGGTTTGGCGTGGTTTACCTGCCGCCGGCACCGTGACGTCGCAGACAGCGATCCAGACCATCCGAGAACTCGAGGCTTCCTTCGTGGCGAACATCAAGTCCCAGATCAAGCGGATCCGGACCAACGAGAAGGCCCGGCTGCGCAACAAGAGCGTCAAGTCCGCGGTCAAGACAGCCGTGCGCCGGTTCCGCGACGCGGCCGACTCGGGCGATCGCGAGGCAACTCTGGTCGCCCTGCAGAGCGCGTCGCAGCAACTGGACAAGGCGGCCAGCAAGGGCGTAATCCACGCCAACCAGGCAGCGAACAAGAAGTCCGCAATGGCGCGGCGAGTCAACGACCTCTGATCTGCGCCGCGCGCCGGACCTCCGGCGCGGGCAACCGCAGGCAAGGCCCGCTACCGACCCGGTCGGTGCGGGCCTTTGTGCTGCGGTCGTGCGGCCCTGCACCCCAGCGCTCCGCGGCGCCGACCCTGAGCGGCGCCGGTCCTGCGGGGCGCCGGCCCTGCGGGCGGCCACGACCGCACGGACTCACATGGCGCGGGCGATGCTGAGCCGGCCGATTGCCCGCTCGAGGGCGTAACCGGGGTCGGCGGCTGCGCCCTTTACGTCGGCGTTGAGGTCGGCCACGACGCCCAGCGCGCGGCGCAGACCAGGCTCCGTCCAGCCGCGCGCCTGACCCTGCGCGCGCTTCACCTTCCACGGCGGCATGCCGAGCTGCTGGGCGAGCTCGTACGGATTACCGCGCCCGGCCGCGCTGAGGCGGGCGACGGATCGCACTCCATCGGCGAGCGCATCGGCGATCACGACGTGTGGCACGCCGATCGACAGCGCCCACCGCAGCGTTTCGAGCGCGCCTCTGGCGTCGCCGACGACGGCACGGTCGGACACCGCGAAGCCGGTGACCTCGGCGCGCCCGCGGTGGTACTCGGCCACGATCGCTGCGTCGATACGACCGCCGGAGTCGTCGACCAGCTGGGCCGCGGCCGTAGCGAGCACGCGCAGGTCGCTGCCGACAGCGTCGAGCAGGAGCGCTGCCGCGTCCGGCGTGATCGACCCGCCCGCCCGGCGCACCTCGCCTCGCACGAACTCGAGCCGCTCGTCCGGCCGGGTCAGCCTGGCACAGGAGATCTCGTGCGCGCCCACCTCGCGCGCCAACGCGAGGATAGCCTTGCCCTTTGCCCCGCCTGCATGCTGGAGCACCAGGCATACGTCGTCGGCCGGCTGACGCATCAGCGAGCTGAGCGCCTCGGCGGCGGCAACCTTGAGATCCTGCGCGGCGACGATCACGATCACGCGGCGTCCCCCGAACAGCGACGGACTGGCCATCTCGGTCAGCTCGCCGGCCTCGACCGCACCGCCCAGCCGTTCGCGTACATCGGCGTCGGCGTCGGCGTGCCTCGCCGCGGCGGCGATCTGCTCGACGGCACGGGAGGCCAGGTATTCCTCCTCGCCGACGAGCAGCACGAGCGGGGGGAGCTCGTCGTCGACTTCGATTGGTCCAGAACGCCGGATCGCCACGCGCTCATCGTGGCATGCCGGTGCGACAGCAGCGCGCGTGCCGGATCGGCCGCGCCGACGGTGCTCGCGCGGGTGCCGCGCACCACCGTCCCCAATGCTCCTGACGCGTCGGCGACGACAGCCACGTCACCGTCTCGATCCGTACGGCGGACCGGCGTACCGAGCTTGTCCAATTCGGCGAGAAGCAGTGGCGAGGGGTGACCGTAGTCGTTGTGCAGCCCGACCGAGATGACAGCCAGCCGGGCGTGCACCGCTGCGAGGAAGCGTGCATCGGAGTACGCGCTGCCCGTCGGCGCGTACGTCGACGCCCGCGGCCAGCATGGATTGCTGCGCCTCGATCTCGGCATCACCGGGCAGGAGTATCCGGACACCTCGCACCGTCGCTCGCACAACCAGCGACGAGTTGTTCGGATCGGACCGCGTACCGCGCATGGCGACACGTGGAGCCAGCGCCTCGAGGTGCACCGCGCCGACGTCGATCCGCCCGCCTATGCCGGGCGAGTTGACTGTTAGGTCGTGATCGGCGAGCACGTCTCGAAGGATCTCGACGCCGGACGCGGGCTCGGGGAGCGGCCCGGCGATCACAGCACCGACCCGGCGGCCGTGGAACACGCCGTCGACACCGCCGACGTGGTCGAGGTGGTAATGGCTGATGATCAGCAGCGGAACGTCATGGACGTGCAGGTCGGTCAAGCATCGATCGACGGCGACCGGGTCCGGGCCGGTGTCGACGACCACCGCGCTGCCCGGTCCGGACGGGAGCACCAGGGCGTCGCCCTGGCCGACGTCGCACGCCACTAGTACCCAGCCGTGCGGCGGCCAGCCCGACACGACGGCGCGCACGGGTAGCTGCACGATCAGGGCCACTCCGGCGGCGCAGGCCAGTACGCGGCGCGGTCCTGCGCGGCGAGCCAGCCACAACGACAGCAGCGTCGCAGCGAGCAGTGCGAGCCCGCCGGGCACCCCACTCGGCCACGGCAGCGTCGCGCCATGCCGGCCGCCGAAGAACTCGGCGTCCCAGACCAACCAGCGACACGGCCAACCGGCCAGTTGCGCCAGAACCACGCCCATGCCCATCCACAAGGGCGCGACCAGTGCGGCACCGAAGCCCAGCACCGTCGTCACGGCGACCACCGGCTCGGCGAGCATGTTCGCCGGGATCGCCACGATGCTGACGCGGCCGGAGATGGCGGCGACGACCGGCGCCGTGACGACGTGCGCGGCCGCCGCCACTGCCACGGACTCGGCGATGACCGGCGGAACTCGACGGCGGCGCAGCGCCGCTGCCCAGGCAGGGGCGATGAGCAGCAGCGCGCCGGTGGCAAGCACGGACATCGCGAAGCCGGCGTCGACCGCGAGCTGGGGTCGCCAGACGAGCAGGCCGAGCACGGCCGCCGACAGCATCGGCACACCGTCGCGTTGCCGCCCGGACGCGAGCGCCGCAAGGGCGATCGCCGCCATCAGGGCCGCTCGCAGCACGCTGGGTGAGGCACGCGCGACGACCACGAACGCGACGAGCACCGCGAGGCCGACTGCCGCGCAGGTGACCGGGCCGGCGCCGAATCGCCGCAGCGCGAGCAGCGCGGCGCCGACGACGATCGCGCAGTTGGTACCGCTGACGGCGACGAGATGCGTGAGGCCGGCGATCCGGAAGCGCTCAGCCAGCACCGGATCGAGGCCGCTCGTGTCGCCGTCGATCAGGCCAGGCAACAGGCCGCGGGGCAGGGCGGGAAGCCCCGACGATGCCGCACGCAATGAAGCTCGTACCGTGCCGGCAGCTCGCTGCCACCACGGCGGACGGCCGATCAGCTCCGGGCCGGAATCCGCTGAGAGGACCGCCACGAGCAGGTCGCCACCGAGCGGCGGCTGCAGCCGAGCGTCCACCCGCACGCGCTGCCCGGGCAGGACGTCACGCCAGCCGGCGGCCGGTGCCAGCACGAGCACCGAGCCACCGGGGGATAGTTCGCGCCCGCCAACGGTGATCGACCGCAACGCAGCGTCGACCGCCACGCGAGGCGCGCCGGCCGGACCCGTCGCTGCCAGCGGTCGCGGGTCGGCGCTGACCGTGAGCGTCGCCGTCACGGCGGCCCGCTCGCGCGCGAGCGCGGCCAGCGGCGAGTCTCGTGCACGTGCCGACCGGGCCGCCAGCGGGATCAGTACCAATGCCACGCAGAACGCCGCCAGCGCCGCGGCGGCCGCAAAGCGCACACCGCGGCGAACCGCGACCAGCAATGCGACGCCGGTGCCCGCACCGAGCAGACCCGTCGCCAGAACCCGGGACGGCGCCCAGCCGAGACCGGCGATCACCGCCAACCAGCCAGCGACCGCACCGATCGCGAGCCGGATGTCGATGCCCCGCGGCGGCAGACCCGAGTGCGAGCTGGCCAGTGGCGTCACACGGTCACCAATCCGCGAATGTCGTCGAACTTGCTCGGACCGATGCCGGACACCTCGCGCAACTGGTCGACGGACGCGAACCGGCCGTGTGCCGTGCGCCAGTCGACGATGCGCTGAGCGAGGACCGGCCCGACCCCGGGCAGGCCGTCCAGCTGCTCGAGGCTCGCGGTGTTGAGGTCGACCGGAGCGGATCCGGACGCCGGGCCGGCCGATCCGCCCGGGCCGGCCGGCATCGAAGGCCCGCCCGCGGCGGGTGCACCGGTGACACCGACCGCGATCTGCTCGCCGTCGGTCAGCTTGCGAGCGCGGTTCAGAGAGCTCAGGTCGACGCCGGGCAGCGCGCCACCGGCGGCACGCAGCGCGTCGTCGACTCGCGACGCACTCCGAAGGCGGTACACCCCCGGACGGTGGACCTTGCCCACCACGTCGACGACCACAACTGCGCCCGGGGAGCCGGAGGCCGAAGACGGCGCGGACAAGGCCGGACTCGAGGCGACCGGCGGGGACGCAGGCGGAGACGTCGAGATCGGGACCGAATGTGCCCGGCCGGCGAGCACCCACCATCCCGCCACTACGGCCGCCATCAGCGCCACGCACCCGAGCGCCGCCGCACCGCGAAGCCCCGGGTCGAAACGCAGGCGCTGTAACCAGGCCGACGGGGACGCCCCCGTATCGCCGACCGCCGCCTGATCGCGCGCATCGCGTCCTTCCGGACGGCGAGGCACTGCCGCGTCGAAGTCCACTCCCGGCAGCCACCTCTCGTCGACGAGCCCGGCGGCGGCGCCGTCCGGGTGGTGAGCGTCGAGCAGGCCGCGCACCCGGCGAGTGACCCGGGCTCGCTCGCCCCTCGCGCGCAGTCCACGTCCACCCACGCGCCCGACCGTAGGGACGTCGCGGACGTCGCGGGGGCGCGCCGACGAGGTTGTGGACGGCGGGCCGCCCTGTGGATGACAGACTCGAATTCGTGGGCGCCGCCGATATCGTCCGGGAGGGGGTCCTGCGCGCCCGGTCCGGACACTCGGTGCCGACGACCGACGATGGGGAGTGGGCGCCCGACAAGGATCAGCGCCGTCCGGCGGTCGTAGCGACCGCATTTGCCGCGGTCCTCGCCGGCCTCTACCTGCTCGCACCCCTCACCGGGCAGGATCTCTCCGCGCAGCTGGCCCGTGCCGACTTCGCCTACGCGCACCCGTTCACGCCGGTCGACCTTCGCTGGTTCGGCGGCAGCCTGCAGTTCGGCTACTCGCTGTGGGCGCCCTGGCTGGCCGGCCTGATCGGCACCCGACTGCTCGGCGCACTGATGGCGGTGCTCGGCACCTGGCTGGCGACTCGCCTGATGCAGCTCGCCGCGCCCGCGCGGCCACTATGGGGCGGTATCGCGATCGCTGTCTGCGAGGTCGACAATCTCGCCCAGGGCCGCGTGGCCTACGCGTGCGGCCTCGTCTGCGCGCTCGCCGCCGTGCTGGCCATGCTGTCCGACCGGCGGCCGTCCGCGGTCGTCATGGCCGTCCTCGGCGGAGCCGCAAGTCCGGTCGCGACGCTCGGGCTGTGGGTGTACGCGATCACGGCGGCGCTACGGCGACGAGTCGGCGACGCGGTCGTCCTCGCAGTGGCGAGCGCAATAGGAACGGCGGCCGTTTCGGTCGTCTTCGCCGACGGCGCCACGATGATGTTCGGGCGCGAGAGCGCGATCCGGGCGATCATCGCCTCGCTGCTCGTGATCGCGCTACTCCCCCGGCGGCACAACGCCATTCGCATCGGTGCGGCGGTGAACCTCGCCGTGGTGATCGTCTCCTGGGCGGCACCGTCGCCGATCGGCAGCAACGCCGAGCGGCTCGGCCTGCTCTTCGCGATCCCGGTGGTCGCCGCCTTCGCCGAGTGGCGCGCGCCGATCGCGGCTGCCGCAGTTGTCGTCTCGGTCCTCGCGCAGCCGCCCGCCACGCTCGAGATCGTCAAGCTCGCCGGGGCACCCGCCACGCACGCCTCGTACTACCGCCCACTGGTGACCGCGATCGATGACCAGGGCCAACTCACCGGGCGCGTCGAAGTGCCCGAGATGAACGGGCACTGGGACGCCGCGCTGCTCGCAAAGCACGTCCCGATCGCGCGCGGCTGGCTGCGCCAACTCGACACGAAGCTGAATGACGACGTGTTCTTCGAGCACCCGCCGAACGAGGCCAGCTACAAAACCTGGCTCGCCGCCAACGCCGTCCAGTACGTCGCGGTGCCCGACGCTCGGCTCACCCCGTGGGGACGACGCGAGCGCGCACTCATCCAAGGCGGCCTGCCCTACCTGCACGACGTGTGGCACGACCGGCACTGGACGCTCTACGCCGTCGACGGCGCGACCCCGACCGTCAGCGCGCCCGCACACCTGGTCTCGATGGACGCCGCCCGCATCGTGCTGACGGCGCCTCGGAACGCGACCGTGCGCATCCGGATGCGCTGGTTCGACTGGACGACCCTCAACGTGCCGTCCGGCGCGTGCATCGAGCGATCCGGAGACCAGGTGCTGCTACATACCGGCGTCGAGCAGCCCGAGGGCTTCCGGTTCGTGATCTCGTCCGCCCTATCGAAAGGCAACCGGGGCCACTGTCAGTAGCGCACGACCACGGTGCCGAGCACGCCCGGCCCGATATGCGCGCCGAGTACGGCGCCGACCTCGGACGTGTACAGCTCGCCGAGTGACGGGATTTCTTGACGCAGCCGCTCGGCCACCTCGGCCGCGCGCTCCGCTGCGGCCAGGTGGTGAACGGCCACGTCCACCGGCCGGTCGCGTGCCGCCGCGACGGTGAGCTGGATCAGCCGTGCGATCGCCTTGGACGACGTGCGCACCTTCTCCAGCGGGACGATCTGACCGTCCAGCACGTGCAGCAGCGGCTTGACCGACAGCGACGTCGCGAGCAGTGCCGCGGCCGCGCCCATCCGGCCACCCCGGCGCAGGTACTCGAGCGTGTCGACGTAGAAGTACGTCCGCGTGTTGTCCACTGTGGACACTGCGGCGTCCTGCACTTCCGATGCCGACGCCCCGTCACGCGCCGCGCGGCCCGCGGCGAGCACGGCGAACCCGAGCGCCATCGCCGTCGAGCGGGAATCGACGACTCGCACCACGCCGTACCCGAAGTCCTGAGCGGCAAGCGCGGCCGACTCCCACGTCCCCGACAGCGCCGCGGACAGGTGCACCGAGACGATGTGGCTCGCCCCGGCGTCCAAGGCGCGCCGGTAGATAGCGGCGAACTCGGCCGGTGACGGACGCGATGTCGTCACCGGTACGTGATCGCGCAGTGCGCGGGTGACCTGACCGGGCGAGACGTCCACCCCGTCGGTGCCGGTTCGGGTGCCGATGGTGACCCGCAGCGGGACGACGCTGACGCCGAACTTCTCGGCCATGCCCGGCGGCAGGTACGCAGTCGAGTCGGTGACGACCGCGACACTCGCCACCTCCGATGCCATGCCAGCGACCCTAGTGCCACCGTTGAGTTCGACAGCGATGACTCGACGGACCGGCGATCGTTCAACTATCGAGGGGCAGACCGGCGGAGGAGGAGTGAGATGGACCGTGTGACGTCCAAGGACGGCACGACGATTGCCTACGGACGCGTCGGAAGCGGGCCGGCCGTCATCCTCGTCGGCGGCGGTATCAGCGACCGCTCGGAGAACGCGCCACTGGCTCCCGAGCTCGCGGGGCAGTTCACCGTGTACAACTACGACCGTCGCGGCCGAGGCGACAGCTCCGACAAGAGGCCGGGGCAGCCGGGCTCGCGATCGACAAGATCGCGGTGTACGAGGTGCCCTACGACATGGCCGAGGATTGGCCGCAGCGGTGGCGGGAGTACGCCGAGGCGCTCGACGTCGCGCTCGCCGAGGGCCGCCGCGGCGACGCGTTCGAACTGTTCATGCGAGTCGCCGATTCTTCGGAGGACGCCATCGCGGGAGCGAGGAACTCGCCGATGTGGCCTGAGCTGGAAGCGATCGCGCACACGCTCGCCTACGACGCGGCCTGCATGGGAACCGGCCAGCCGCCAGCTGACCGGTTCACCAAGATCAGGCAGCCGACGCTGGTGGCCACGGGCGTCGCCGGCCGCCAGCCCGGAGCCGCCCGTTGGGTCCGGGCCCTCGAACCGGCCGCCGACGCGATCGCCGCGAGCATCCCGCACGCACAGCGTCAGACGATCGAAGGCGCGGGCCACGTCGCCGACCCGAAGGCCGTCGCCGTCGTGCTCGAAAGGTTCTTCAAGGCTTGACGGCCCGATCAGACGACGAAGTTGACCAACCTGCCGGGAACAGTGATCACGCGCTTGACCTCGCGGCCGTCCAGCGCCGCGACGATCTTCGCATCGGCTCGCGCGGCGGCCTGCATCGCCGCCGCGTCGGCGTCGGCCGACACGGACACCACCGACCGCACCTTGCCGTTGACCTGTACCGGGACGTCGACCGCCTCGTCGACCAGCAGCGCCGGGTCGGCGGCCGGAAAGGCCTGCCAGGCCAGCGATTCGGCGTGCCCGAGCCGCGACCACAACTCCTCGGCGATGTGCGGCGCCAGCGGGGCCAGCATGAGCACCATCGGCTCGGCCAGCGCGCGGGGCGCTCCGCCGGCGGGGTATGCCTGAACGATCGCGTTGTTCAGCTCGGTGATCCGCGCGATCGAAGTGTTGAACCGCAACGTCTCGTAGCCGTCGCGGACCGCGTGAATCGTCTTGTGTAGCAGGCGATTCAGCTCATCCGGGATCGGCTCGTCCGAGACGTGCGGCACGCCGGACTCCTCGTCGATCACCGCACGCCAGACACGCTGCAGCAGCCGGTACGGGCCGACGATCGCCTTCGCGTCCCACGGCCGCGACTGCACCAGCGGACCGCCGAACATCTCGAACAGCCGGAACGTGTCCGTGCTGTAGTCGGCGACGAACTGATCCGGCGTGATGACGTTCTTCAGGCTCTTGCCGATCTTGCCGAACTCCTGCGTCACGCGCTCGCCGCGGTAGAAGAACTCGCCGTCGCGTTCCTCGACCTCGGCGGCTTCGACATAGAAGCCGTTCGCGTTCGTGTAGGCAGGCAGCTGCAGGTAGCCCTGGTTGATCAGCCGGTGGAACGGCTCGGAGCTGGACAGGTATCCCAGGTCGAACAGCACCTTGTGCCAGAAGCGTGCGTACAGCAGGTGCAGCACTGCGTGCTCGACACCGCCGACGTACAGCCCGACGCCGCCGGCGGGCCGATCGGCAGTTGGCCCCATCCAGTAACGCTCGACCTCCGGGTCGACGACCTGCTCGGTGTTCGTCGGGTCCAGGTAGCGCAGCTCGTACCAGCAGGAGCCGGCCCAGTTCGGCATGGTGTTCGTCTCGCGCCGGTACCGCTTCGGCCCGTCTCCCAGGTCGAGGGTGACGTTCACCCAGTCGGTCAGCCGGCCAAGTGGCGGCTCGGGCTCGGAGCCGGCGTCCTCGGCCGCGAACGACTTGGGCGAGAAGTCGTTCGTGTCGGGCAGCTCGAGCGGCAGCATCGAGTCGGGCAGCGCGACGGGCAGGCCCGTGTCGTCGTACACGATCGGGAACGGTTCGCCCCAGTACCGCTGCCGGGAGAACAGCCAGTCGCGCACCCGGTAGGTGACCGCGCCGCGCCCGTGGCCGTACTCCTCCAGCCAGGCGACGATGGCGGCCTTGGCGTCGGCGACGCCCTTGCCGTCCAGGAACCCCGAGTTGATCGCCGGGCCGTCGCCGCCGTACGCCTTGCCGTCGAAGTCCTCCGGGGGCTGCACGGTGCGGACGATGGGCACGTCGAATATCTCGGCGAACTCCCAGTCGCGCTCGTCTTGCCCCGGCACGGCCATGATCGCGCCGGTGCCGTAACCCATCAGGACGTAGTCGGCGATGAAGATCGGCAGCTGGGCGCCGTTCGCGGGATTCGTTGCGAACGCGCCGGTGAAGACGCCCGTCTTCTTCTTGGCGGCGCCGGCCTGGCGTTCCAGGTCGGACCGTCCGGCGGTCGACGCCCGGTACGCGGCGACCGCGTCACGGGGCGTGTCAAGCCCGCCCGTCCACGCCGGCTTGGCCGCGTCCGGCCACGAATCGGCGCTGAGCGCGTCGACCAGCGGATGCTCGGGCGCCAGCACCATGTAGGTGGCCCCGAACACCGTGTCGGGCCGGGTGGTGAACACCTCGATGTCGCCTGCCGCGGACGCGAACCGGATGTGCGCACCCGTCGACTTGCCGATCCAGTTGCGCTGCATCGTGCGCACGTTCTCCGGCCAGTCGATCAGGTCCAGGTCACGGGCCAGCCGGTCGGCGTACGCGGTGATGCGCATCATCCATTGCAGCAACGGCTTGCGGAACACCGGGAAGTTGCCGCGCTCGCTTCGCCCGTCGGCGGTGACCTCCTCGTCGGCCAGGACGGTGCCCAGGCCGGGGCACCAGTTGACGACCGACTTGGCGCGGTAGACCAGCCGGTGGTTGTCGATCACCTCGCGGCGCTGGACGGCGTCAAGTTCGGCCCATCGCTTGCCGAACGGGTTGGTGCCGGGACCGGGCAGCCGGGTGTCGGCGTCCAGCTCAGCGATCAGCTCGGCGACGGGGCGCGCCTTGTCGGCCTCGACGTCGTACCAGGAGTCGAAGATCTGCAGGAAGATCCACTGCGTCCACCGGTAGTACTCAGGGTCGGTGGTAGCGAACGTGCGGCGCGAGTCGAAGCCCAGCCCCAGCCGACGCAGCTGGCGGCGGTACTCGGCAATGTTCGCGTCCGTCGTGATGCGCGGGTGCTGCCCGGTCTGTACTGCGTACTGCTCGGCAGGCAGGCCGAACGCGTCGAAGCCCATGGGATGCAGGACGTTCGTGCCGCTCATCCGCAGGTAGCGGGTGTAGGCATCGGTGCCGATGTAGCCCAGCGGGTGGCCGACGTGCAGCCCGGCCCCGGACGGGTACGGGAACATGTCCATGACGTAGGCGCGCGGCCGGTCGGCGACGGTCTCGAACCCGGCGCTGAGCGGCCCGGTCGGATTGGGCGTGTCGAACGTGCCGTCACGCTCCCAGCGCTCCTGCCAGGACGTCTCGATCTTCTCGGCGAGCTGCGCGGTGTAGCGGAACGGCGGCGCGTCGTCAGTGGCGCTGGCACTGCCCACGGGGGCCGGCCGGGTGTTGCTGGTCATCTCGAGTCTCCTGCTGTGCGGTCCGGGCAAACGAAAAGCCCCCGCGAAAAGGATCGCAGAGGGCTCAGCCGCGCCGACGTGCTACTGGTCAGCGCGGCCCGGTAAGGAGCAGGCGGGCGCTCATGCCGGCGATAATACCCGGTGCGACAAATCGCTCACGGTCGGGCGCGGACGCGCTCCGTAACCAATGCGGACGCTGCATCACAAATCGGGGATTCGGTGCTCGCCCGGCGTCCGCCGTCCGTCGCCACCGGACGCCGGGGCACCTTTGATCAAGGTAGGACCGGCCACGTAGGGGCACAAGTTGAAGCGCGGCGCGGCTCGTGCCATGTCACTCCTGTGCCACCGCTCATGCGATTAGCGTGCTTAAGCGTGTTCAGTCCGTATCCAATTCGGGCCTGCTAGGCCTCGGCGTCGGCTGGCTCCTCCTCGAGGTCCAACCGCGGGATGACCGGACCGGGCGCCCCGACGTTGTGTGCGCGCAGCTCCCACCGCGAACCGTGCCGTAACTCCGACCAGTGGCAATTGGCCAGCGCGCTCAGCACCGGCGTGCGCTGCGACAGGCCGAGCAGCACCGCGCACATCGCCATCGCGGTCGCACTGTGGGTGACGATCACGGCGAGCTGGCTGTCGTCGTCGATCTCGTCGAATGCCTCGAGCGCCCGCTCAGCGACCTGCTCGCGCGACTCGCCGCCGCGCCGGCTGACGTCTCGACCGTGCATCCAGTCGTCGAACTCGTCGGGGTAGCGCTCGGCGACGTCGTCGCGGGTCAGCCCCTCCCAGTGGCCGAGCGAGCGCTCGCGAAATCGCGGCTCCGAGGTCACCGGCAGGCCGGTGATCGCGCCGAGCGGCGCGGCGGTCTGCAGGGCGCGCTTCGCGTCCGAGGACAAGATGAGGTCGGGCTTGAGTGCCGCCACGAGCGCCGCGACCTCGTAGGCCTGCGCCCGGCCGAGGTCGTCCAGGGGCGGATCGGCTTGGCCCTGGAAGCGGTGCTGCGCGTTCCACATGGTGCGCCCGTGGCGCAGCAGCAGCACCCGCCGCTTGGTCACGAGGCGATTGCCGGGCGGTGCGCTCACGACGGTGCGCTCACGACGGCGCGCCGTCGGGCACGAACGGGATCGTCGGGCAGTCCTTCCAGAGCCGCTCGAGGGCGTAGAACACGCGCTCCTCGCTGTGCTGGACGTGCACCACGACGTCGGCGTAGTCGAGCAGTACCCATCGCCCGTCCCGGCGCCCCTCGCGGCGCAACGGCTTGACGCCTTCGCGGCGCAGCCGCTCCTCGACCTCGTCGACGATTGCCTCGACCTGGCGCTCGTTAGCCCCCGTCGCGATCACGAAGATGTCGGTGATCACCAGCCGCTCGCTGACGTCGATGAGGACGACGTCGGTGGCGAGCTTGTCGCTTGCTGCGTTGGCGGCAACGAGCGCCAGATCGCGGGCTATGTCGGTGGCCGTCATCCCGGCGAGCTTACGTTGCGGTACAGATGATGCTTCGCGATGTACTGGACGACACCGTCGGGCACGAGGTACCAGATCGGGTGCCCACCGCGGACGCGCTCCCGGCAGGTGCTCGACGAGATCGCCATCGCCGGCACGTCGACGAGGGTCACCGCATCGCTGGGCAGATGGGCGTCGGACAGTTCGTAGCCGGGCCTGGTCACGCCGACGAAGCGGGCGAGCCGGATCGCCTCGTCGTGATCCTTCCAGGACAGGATCTGGCCGAGGGCGTCCGCGCCGGTGATGAAGAACAGCTCGGCGTCCGGGCGCGTGGTCGCGATGTCTCGGATCGTGTCGATCGTGAACGTCGGCCCGGGGCGGTCGATGTCGACCCGGCTGACCCAGAACCGCGGGTTGGATGCTGTCGCGATCACGGCCATCAGGTAGCGGTCCTCCGCGGCGCTGACCTCGCGGTCGGACTTCTGCCACGGCGCGCCGGTGGGGACGAAGATCACCTCGTCCAGGGCGAACTGCTCGGCGACCTCGCTGGCTGCGACCAGGTGGCCGTGATGGATCGGGTCGAACGTCCCGCCCATGATTCCGAGTCTTTGTGCCGGCACGCTGCGCAATGCTACGGACCCGCGGGGTTCGGTTTGCCCCACCGCATTGAGACGTGCTGGCGCCATCGAGATCGGCGCGTCGCCGAACCAAGATCGAATTCATGACAACTACCACCGAATCGGCGCGGGTCATCGAGGCGCGCGCCCTGTCCAAGCGGTACGGCGACAAGGTTGCCGTCGACGCGCTGAGTTTCACCGTGGCGCCGGGCCAGGTCACCGGATTCCTCGGCCCGAACGGCGCCGGCAAGTCGACCACGATGCGCTTGCTGCTCGGCCTGGACCGTCCCGATCGGGGAACCGCCACGATCGGCGGCGGCCCCTACCGCGACCTGCCCCGGCCGCTGTGCACCGTCGGCGCGCTGCTGGAGGCCAAGGCGGTGCACAAGGGACGCAGCGCGTACAACCACCTGCTCTGCCTGGCCCAGACCCAGCACCTGCCACGGCGCCGCGTCGACGAGGTGATCGACCTGGTCGGGCTGCGCGGCGTCCGGCACAAGCGGGCCGGCGGCTTCTCGCTCGGCATGGCCCAGCGGCTGGGCATCGCGGCCGCGCTGCTAGGCGACCCTGCGGTGCTCCTGCTGGACGAGCCGGTCAACGGCCTCGACCCAGAGGGCATCGTCTGGATCCGAACCCTGATGAAGCACCTGGCCGGCGAGGGGCGCACGGTCTTCGTGTCGAGCCACCTGATGAACGAGATGGCGGTGACCGCCGACCACCTGATCGTGATCGGACGCGGCCGGCTGATCGCCGACTGCCCGACCGAGGAGTTCGTCACGCGCGGCGCCAAGCAGTCGGTACGCGTCAGCTCGCCCGACGCGCGCACGCTGGCCGGCCTGCTCGCGGCGCACGGCGCCGAGGTCGAGCCGGCCGGCGTCGGCGTGCTCGTCGTCGCGGGCATGCCCGCTCCGCGCATTGCCGAACTGGCCGCGCAGCAAGGCCTCGTGCTCTACGAGCTGACACCCCAACGCGCCTCGCTCGAGGACGCGTTCATGGCGCTGACCCACGGCAGCGTCGAGTTCGACGGAGCCGACCGATGACTACCACCGCCGTGCGCTTTCAGGACATCGCACTCAGCGAGTGGACGAAGATCCGCTCGCTGCGCTCGACGGCGTGGTCGTTCGCGGCCCTCGTCGTCGTGTCGGTCGGGTTCAGCATCCTGGCCACGTCCATCTACACCGCCAACTGGGACCACCTCAGCGCCGACGACCGGGTGAACATGGTCGAGGACCCGATCGGACTGATCCTGCAGCCGGGCGCCGCCTGGGGGCAGATCGCGATGTGCGTGCTGGGCGTCCTGCTCTTCGCGGGCGAGTACTCCACAAGCATGATCCGCGCGACCATGCTCGCCGTACCCCGGCGTACACCCGTGCTCGCTGCCAAGTTCGCCGTGCTCGCGGCGGTGACGTTCGTCGTGGCCGAGATCGTCGCGTTCGGCTCGTTCTTCGTCGGCCAGGCGATCATGCGCAGCCACGTGTCGGTGTCGCTGGGCGATCCGGACGTGCTACGGGCGATCCTCGGCTACGGGCTGTACCTGGCCCTCGTCGGCGTGCTTGCCCTGTCGATCGGCGCCATCATCCGGCACGTCGCCGGTGCGATCGTGCTCATGATCGCGCTGACCCTCGTGCTGCCGACCGTCTTGAGCGGGCTGCCCGGCAAGCTCGGCCGGTACCTGAGCACGTACATGCCCAGCCCGCAGGCCGGCCTGCAGGTCATGTCCACCGGACGGGGCGGCGACGCGGTCGTCTCGCCATGGCAGGGATTCGGCGTCGGCTGCGTCTGGACCGCGCTGGCGGTCTTGCTGGCGATCACCCTGCTCAACAAGCGCGATGTCTGAACTCTGGCAGGCTGAATCCACCATGACCGACACGACCCCGACGGCCTGGCGCGCGTTTCTCCGCGCGCCGGTCTCGGGCTGGACGTGGCGCGGCTTGGCCTACCTCATCGTGTGTGCCCCGCTCGCATTCGCCGGCTTCTGGGCCGTGGCCATCTGCCTCATGTTCGGCGTCCTCTTCGCGATCACGTTCCTCGGGCTGCCGCTGATCGCGGTCACCGTCCTGGGCGGGCGACGGCTCGGGCAGCTGCAGCGGACGCTTGGCCGCTCGATGGTCGGCGCGCGCGTCGACGACCCGCCGCCTTTCCGGCGACGGCCCGGGCTGTTCGGCTGGCTTGGCTCGGCGCTGAAGGACACGACGGGCTGGCGCGGGCTCGCCTACCTGGTCGTCAAGGGCCCGGTGGCGATGGCCGGTGCATTCGGCGCAGCACTGTTCTGGGTCGAGTCGATCATGCTGCTCACCTATCCCGTGTGGTGGTCGCTCTTCGACGTGACCAACAAGGATTCGCACGGCGTGAACCACCACTCTGAGATCCAGTTCGGCAACTTCTACTTCGACACCTGGCCGAAAGCCCTGCTCCTGTCGGCGATCGGGCTCGTCGCGGTCTTCCTCGCGCCGTGGCCGATCCGTGGCCTGGTCGCACTCGACGGCGTGCTGATGCGCTGGCTGCTCGGCCCGACGCAATCCGCTCAGCGCGTCCACGAATTGGAGCGGACGCGTGCGCATGCCGTCGACGACTCCGCCGCGGCGCTGCGGCGCATCGAGCGCGACCTGCACGACGGGACGCAGGCTCGGCTGATCGCCCTGGCCATGAACCTCGGCCAGGCCAAGGAAACGCTCGACGCCGCCGGTGACTCCTCGCGCGTACGCGAGCTGGTCGGCGGCGCGCACGAGAGCGCCAAGGACGCGATCGCCGAGCTGCGCGACCTGGTCCGCGGCATCCACCCGCCGGTGCTCGACCAAGGCCTCGACGCCGCGCTGGCCACCCTGGCGGCGCGCAGCACGGTGCCCGTCGAGGTGCAGGTGCGCGTCGCGGTGCGCCCGTCGCCCGCGATCGAGACGATCGCGTACTTCTGCGTGGCCGAGCTGCTGACCAACGTCGCGAGGCACAGCGGCGCCACTCGCGCAACGCTGGACGTACGCGAGCGCCACGACACGCTTCGCGTGCAGGTTCGCGACGACGGCCGCGGCGGTGCCCGGATCGGCGCGGGTACCGGGCTGACCGGACTGGCCGAGCGCGTCCGTACGGTCGACGGCCGGCTGGGCATCGACAGCCCGGACGGCGGCCCGACGACGGTCACCGTCGAGCTGCCGGTGGCGAGCTGACGTGCGCATCGTCATCGCCGAGGACGCCGCGATCCTGCGCGACGGGCTCGTTCAGCTGCTCACCGACCGAGGGCACGACGTCGTCGCGGCTGTGTCCGACGGCGACGCCCTGCGCGCCGCGGTAGCCGAGCACGACCCCGACGTCGCCGTCGTCGACATCCGGATGCCGCCGAGCTTCACCGACGAGGGGCTGCGCGCGGCCATCGCGATCCGGCACGAGCGGTCCGAGGTCGGCGTGCTGGTGTTCTCGCAGTGGGTCGAGACGCGCTACGCGGCCGAGTTGCTGGCGGGCTCCTCGTCCGGGGTCGGGTACCTGCTCAAGGATCGGGTGGCCGACGTCAGCGAGTTCGTCGAGGCCCTGACCCGGGTGGCGGCGGGTGGTACCGCGCTCGACCCCGAGGTCGTGCGCCAGCTGCTCGGCGCGAGCCGCCGCCGCGACGCCATCGCGACGCTCACCCCGCGCGAACGGGAGGTGCTCGGGCTGATGGCAGAGGGCCGCACGAACGGCGCGATCGCGCGGCAGCTCGTCGTGAGTGACCGCGCCGTCGAGAAGCACGTCGCGAACATCTTCACCAAGCTCGACCTGCCGCCGTCGGGCGAGGACCACCGCCGCGTGCTCGCCGTGCTGCGCTACCTCGACGGCTGATCGGCCCGCCGCTCGCGGTTTTGGCCGCGCGGACCGCTGATGGCGGTCCGCGCGGCCAAAACCGGATCGGATCGGGCGCTCAGCGCACCTGGCCGTCGCCGGTGACGACCCACTTCGTCGTGGTCAGCTCGGACAGCCCCATCGGTCCGCGTGCGTGCATCTTCTGCGTCGAGATGCCGATCTCGGCGCCGAATCCGAACTCAGCCCCGTCGGTGAACCGGGTGGACGCGTTCACCATCACCGCCGCCGAGTCGACGCGTGCGACGAAGCGCCGCGCCGTGTCGAGGTTGCGGGTGACGATCGCCTCGGTGTGCCCGGACGACCAGCGACGGATGTGCGCGATCGCCTCGTCCGCGTCGGCGACGACCCGGGCGGCGATGTCGAGCGAGAGGTATTCGGCGGCCCAGTCGTCGTCGGTCGCGGGCACCACGCCCGGTGCGTTGAACGCTGTGTCGCCGTGCACCGTGACTCCCTTGTCCTGCAAGGCATTCACGATCCGCGGGACGAACTCGCCGGCGACGTCTCGGTGCACGAGCAGCGTCTCGGCGGCATTGCACACGCTCGGCCGCGACACCTTGGCGTTGACGACGATGCGCTCGGCCATGTCGAGGTCGGCGTCGGCGTCCACGTAGATATGGACATTGCCCACGCCCGTCTCGATCACGGGCACCGTCGAGTTCTCGACCACGTAGCTGATCAGCCCGGCGCCGCCGCGCGGGATCACCAGGTCGACGAGACCGCGGGCGCGCAGCAAGTGGCCGACGCTCTCCCGGTCGGTGCCCGGAACGAGCTGGACCGCGTCCCGCGGCAGGCCTGCTTTCTCGGCGGCGGCCGCCAACACGTCGACGAGCACGGTGTTCGACCGGTACGCGGACGCCGAGCCGCGCAGCAACGCGGCATTGCCGCTCTTGAGGGCGAGCCCGGCGGCGTCGACCGTCACGTTCGGCCGCGCCTCGTACACGATCGCGACGACGCCGATCGGCACCCGGATCTGGCGGATCTCCAGCCCGTTCGGCCGGGTGTAGCCACGCACGACCTCGCCCACCGGATCGGGCAGCGCCGCGATGTCGCGCAGGCCATCGGCCATCGCAGCCACCCGAGCGGCGTCGAGCGAGAGCCGGTCGAGCAGCGCCTCGGACGTCCCGTCCTCGCGTCCGGCGGCGACGTCGTGCGCGTTCGCCTCGAGAATGGCTTCCGTCGCGTCGGCGACGGCGTCCGCCATCGCGTGCAGGCCGGCGTCCTTCTGCGCACGCGTCAGCGGCGCCAGCTCGGCCGCGGCGTCACCGGCTCGCGTCGCGACGGCGCGCACCTCTTGCTCGGACATGGCGTCCAGCGTACGGCCGGGGCAAGCCCGTGTGGTTTCGTGACCACATGGGCCACCAGTACGTGCACGGCTACCACCCGCGGGAGAACGAGCGCCTGCATGATCAGGCCGGCACGCTGGTCGAGCTGCTGCACTCCGACACCCGATACCCCGCCGGGAGCGTCGTCCTCGAAGTGGGCTGCGGCGTCGGCGCGCAGACGCTCACCTTGGCCCGGCAGAGCCCCGGTGCGCGATTCGTGTCGGTCGACATCTCTGCGGACTCGCTCGCCGAGGCTGAGCGCCGGGCCGACGTCGCGGGGCTGACCAACGTGGAGTTCCGGCAGGCGGACATCTTCGCCCTGCCCTTCGCCGACGGGTCGTTCGACCACGTCTTCGTCTGTTTCGTCCTGGAACACCTGACCAGGCCGGTCGAGGCGTTGCCGATTCTGCGCCGACTGCTCCGGCCCGGCGGCACCATCACGGTGATCGAGGGCGACCACGGATCGACCTACTTTCATCCCGACAGCGCCGCGGCCCAGCAGGCGATCGACTGCCTGATCCAGCTACAACGGATGGCCGGTGGCAACGCGCTCATCGGCCGGCAGGTCTATCCGCTCTTGCGGGAGGCAGGCTTCGACGCTGTCCGCATCTCGCCCCGCATGGTGTACGTCGACGCGAGCCGGCACGAGCTCGTCGACGGCTTCACCAGGAAGACGTTCACCGCGATGATCGAGGGCGTCCGTGAACCCGCCGTCGCGGCCGGCCTGATCGAGCCCGGCACGTTCGATGCGGGCGTGCAAGACCTGCACCGGACGACCGAGCCCGACGGCGTGTTCTGCTACACGTTCTTCAAGGGCGTGGCTGAGGCGACATGACTGGACGGTTCAGGTCAGGTCGTCGTCGACGAGGTTCGCGTAGCCGGTCTGCCCGCTCCGATTCGGATGGTAGGACTCCATGATCGGGCTGGACAGCCCGTTGATCCACTCGACGTCGTCACACACCGCGTGCCCGATGAATGCCGACTCCGGATTGACGAAAGCGAACCCGTGCGCCGAGGCGCGACCGGCGAGCGTGCTGTCCATCAGGTCGGCGGTCTGGTTCAGCAGCGACTCGTCACTCGGGCTGAACCATGTAGCGGCGTTGCAGTCCTCGCCGTTGAACAGCCGTGGGTAGCCCACGACGACGACCTTGGCCGTCGTCGCCCGTGACCGGATCGCGTTGTACAGCGAGTCGAGCCTGCCGGGCAGCGTGTTGCGGATGATGCTCTGCGCGTTGGACACCGCCGCCGAGCAGTTGCCCAGCCAGGACGGCTCGGCGCACGTGGTGATCACCGAGGAGAACCCGGCGTCGTTGCCGCCGACCTGGACCGTGACCCACCTCGTGCCGCTGCTCAGCCCGCCGAGTTGGCCGCTCTGCACCGACGAGGTCGTCGCGCCGCTGCACGCCGAGAACGTCAGCGTCGCGCCGATCCGCGCTGCGTCGGTGACCGCGTAGGCGTAGGGAGACCGGTAACACGATCCGCTGTCGCTGTAGTAGGTACGGCTTCCGACGCCCGACGCGTAGGAGTCGCCAAGCGCCACCGTCACAACGGCGGCGGCGAGGACTGCGATGCCTGCTTTGATGAGCCGGTTGTGCCCCATGGACTGCCCCTTCTCGAAGCCAGCTGGAGTCCCCGTGGCACGACTATGACTGGATCTTGTACAGAAGGGAAGAGCGTTACAGAAGCACCAGGTCGTCCCGATGCACGACTTCACGGCGGAACTGCTCAGGAAGGTCGCCGGTGCGGCGGCCGAGCAGGCCGGGCAGGTCGGCCGAGTCGTAGCTGACCAGGCCGCGCGCAACGACAGTGCCGTCGACGGCGACGAGCTCGACCGGGTCGCCCGACTCGAAGTCGCCGCTCACCCCGGTGATGCCCGCCGGAAGCAGGGACGCCCGCCGCGCGACCACCGCGGCAACCGCGCCCTCGTCGAGCACCAGCCGGCCGCGCGGACGGGTCGCGTGGCGCAGCCAGAACAGGCGCGATGCCGTGCGATCGCCGGACGGGTGGAAGACAGTGCCCGCGGTTCCCTCGAGCGCGGCGGCGACCGACGCCGCGGCCGCGAGGATGACCGGGATACCCGCCCCGGTCGCGATAGTCGCGGCCTCGATCTTGGTGGACATTCCCCCGGTGCCGACGTCGCTACCCGTGGCGCGCACGCGGACCGCGGCGAGATCCTCGAGCGTGCGCACCTCGTCGATGAACCGCGACTCGGGCCGCCGTGGCGCGGCGCTGTACAGGCCGTCGACGTCGGACAACAGGACGAGCGCGTCGGCGCTGACCAGGTGCGCCACCAGCGCGGCAAGCCGGTCGTTGTCGCCGAAGCGGATCTCGTGAGTCGCGACCGTGTCGTTCTCGTTCACGATCGGGATGACGCCGAGACTCAGCAGCCGCTCGAGTGTCCGGTTGGCGTTTCGGTAGTGGCCGCGCCGGTGGAGGTCGTCGGCGGTCAGCAGCACCTGGCCGACCGTCAGGTCGTAGCGCGCGAACGACGCGGCGTAGCGCTCGACGAGCAGTAGCTGACCGACGCTCGCCGCGGCTTGCTGCGTGGCCAGGTCACGCGGCCGGGCGCGCAGGCCGAGCGGCCCGATGCCGGCGGCGATCGCGCCGGACGACACGAGCACGACCTGCTGGCCGGCGGCCTGGCGTGCGGCAAGGGCGTCGACTAGCGCGTCGAGCCGGCCGGGGTCGAGCCGGCCACGCGAGGTCAGCGACGACGAGCCGACCTTGACGACCGTGCGCTGCGCCTCGGCGATCGCCTGCCTGGTCACTCTGGCCTCTGCGTCACTCTGGCCTCTGCCGCCGGGCCCGTTTCGCCGCCAGCCGCTCGTCGGAGCGGGAGCGGGCGGACGTCTCCAGGCGCTCGTCCGATCCGCGCCGCGACGGCCGGTACTCGGCGTCGGCCATGGCGGAGGCCGGCTCGAAGTCGAACGTGACGTCGCCGATGGTCACGGCGGCACCGGGCTGTGCGCCCTGCCTCGCGAGTTCGTCCTCGACGCCGAGCCGGGCCAGCCGGTCGGCGAGATAGCCGACCGCCTCGTCGTTGTCGAAGGCGGTCTGGCGCACCCAGCGCTCGGGCTTGGCGCCGCGCACGACGAACGCGCCGTCCTCGGCCGAGTCGGGCGCGACGGTGAATCCCGGGTCGTCGACGGCCTCGGGCCGCAGCACGATGCGCGCCGGTGCCGGGGCCGGACGTGCTGCGCGGTCGGCCTCGACCTCGGCGGCGAGCGCGAATCCCAGCTCCCGCAGGCCGGCATGGCTCACCGCGGACACCTCGAACACGCGAAGCCCGCGAGCCTCCAGCTCAGGACGCACCAGCGCGGCCAGATCCGCGGCCTCGGGAACGTCCATCTTGTTCAGCGCGACGACGCGGGGACGGTCCAGCAGCGAGCCGAACGTGCCGACGTAGCGCCGAAGCTCGTCCTCGATGGCGTCCAGGTCGCTGATCGGGTCGCGGCCCAGGTCGAGCGTCGCGCAGTCGAGGACGTGCAGGAGCACCGAGCACCGCTCGATGTGGCGCAGGAAGTCGAGGCCCAGGCCCTTGCCCTCGGCGGCACCGGGGATCAGCCCGGGAACGTCGGCCATCGTGAACGTCGACTCGCCCGCGCTGACGACGCCGAGGTTCGGCACGAGCGTGGTGAACGGGTAGTCGGCGATCTTCGGACGAGCCGCCGACATCGCGGCGATCAGCGACGACTTGCCCGCGGACGGGAAGCCGATCAGCCCGACGTCAGCGACGCTCTTCAGCTCGAGCACGAGGTCGCGGGCCTCGCCGGGCTCGCCGAGCAGCGCGAAGCCGGGCGCCTTGCGGCGCATCGACGCGAGCGCGGCGTTGCCCAGGCCGCCGCGTCCACCCTGGGCGGCGACGAACCGGGTACCGGCACCGGTCAGGTCGGCGAGCACCTCGCCGTCGGCCATCACCACCGTGCCGTCCGGGACGCGCAGTTCGAGGTCGGCGCCCTCGGCGCCGTTGCGGTTGCTGCCGGCACCCTGCTTGCCGTTGCCGGCGTGCTGGTGCGGATGGTGGTGGAAGTCCAACAGGGTATGGACGTTCGGGTCGACGACCAGGACGACGTCGCCGCCGTTGCCGCCGTTGCCGCCGTCCGGGCCGCCGAGCGGCTTGAACTTCTCGCGGTGGATCGAGGCGACGCCGTGCCCGCCGTTGCCCGCAGAGACGTGCAGCACCACGCGGTCTATGAACGCCACTGCTGCTCCTCTCTGCCTGGTCCCTCGCAAAATGAAGGCGGGCGCCGGGATGGACCCGGGCCCGCCTGGCGGTGCGTCGTCGCGGGGGGCCGGTCAGGGTGCGTTGAACACGTCCTGCTCGTCGCGAGCGGCGAACCGGATGGCAAGGCCATGCCCACCTCGGAGGAAAGCTCCGGCGGAGCCACTGCCGACCACGACAACGCAGCCAGGCGTCGATCCGAGCGACGCGCAGCAGAGCGTGGACGTGTTCAACGCACCCTTAAGCCACCGGGACGATGCTGACGGTCTTGCGACCGCGCGATTCGCCGAACTGCACGCTGCCTTCGACCAGCGCGAACAGCGTGTCGTCGCCGCCGCGGCCGACGTTCGCACCCGGGTGGAACTTCGTGCCGCGCTGGCGGATCAGGATCTCGCCCGCGTTGACGGCCTGGCCGCCGAAGCGCTTGACGCCGAGGCGCTGCGCGTTGGAGTCGCGGCCGTTGCGTGAGCTGGACGCGCCCTTCTTGTGTGCCATTTCGCTACTTCTTTCCCGCGGCGATGTCGGTGACCTTGAGCTCGGTCAGCTGCTGACGGTGGCCCTGCCGCTTGTGGTAACGGGTCTTGTTCTTGAACTTGTGGATGCGGATCTTCGGGCCCTTGGTCTGCGCGACCACCTCGGCCTTGACCGCGACCTTGGCCAGCTTGTCGGCGCTGTACGTGACGGCCTCGCCGTCGACCAGCAAGACGGCCGGCAGCGCCACCTCGTCACCGGGGGCGGCGTCGAGCTTCTCGACCTGCAGCAGGTCCCCCACGGCGACCTTGTACTGCTTACCGCCGGTCTTGACGATGGCGTACATCGCGGACTTCCACTCCTTGATTAGACGTACCGGCACACGAAGGCGGCACGCACATTCACTACACAGAGGTGGCCCACCACCAGATGGGCCGTCCTACAGGCTACGGCACCCTTAATGCCCGAAGCAAAGCGGCTCATCGGGCACCGATCGCGACAGGCGGGCCTGCCGGGCGGCTGGCCGCGCGCCGCCGCCGGCGCGGCGCCGGCTCGGCGGGCGCTTTGCCGTCGGGGGTCTCGGCGACCTCAGCGGCGACCTGGTCGCCGGCCGGCTCGTCGTTCTCGTCGGGCTGCTCGGCTGGTGCCTCGTCGGCGACGGCCTCGGGCTCGGCGCCGTCCGGCTGAACGCGTCCGGCAATCGTGACCATCGCGTTCGCGGCAGCCTTGCGCTGCTCGTCGTTGGCCACCGGCTCGACCGCCTCGACCGGCTCGCTCGACTTGCGGCCACGCTTGCCCTGCTTCTTCGGACGCTGATCGCCGGCGTCGGCCACATGGCGCTCGACCGGCTCAGAGTGGATCAGCACGCCGCGGCCCTCGCAGGTCGGGCAGGTCTCGCTGAACGCCTCGAGCAGACCCTCGCCGACGCGCTTGCGGGTCATCTGCACCAGGCCGAGCGAGGTCACCTCGGCCACCTGGTGCTTCGTGCGGTCACGTCCCAGACATTCGGTGAGCCGCCGCAGCACGAGGTCGCGGTTGCTCTCCAGCACCATGTCGATGAAGTCGATCACGACGATGCCGCCCACGTCGCGCAGTCGCAGTTGCCGCACGATCTCCTCGGCAGCTTCGAGGTTATTGCGCGTGACGGTCTGCTCGAGGTTGCCGCCCGAGCCGATGAACTTGCCCGTGTTGACGTCCACGACGGTCATGGCCTCGGTGCGGTCGATGACCAGCGAGCCACCAGACGGCAGGAACACCTTGCGGTCGAGCGCCTTGGTGAGCTGCTCGTCGATCCGCAGCTCGTGGAACAGGTCGCCCTCGCCCGTGTGCTCGCGAACGCGGTCGGCGAGATCGGGGGCGACGTCGTTGACGTAGCCGGAGATGGCGTCCCACGCGTCCGCGCCGGACACGATCAGCTGGTGGAAGTCCTCGTTGAAGACGTCACGGACGACGCGGATCGCGAGATCGGGCTCGCCATAGACGAGTGTCGGTGCGGCCTTCGGCTGCTTGGACTTCGCCTCGATCGACTGCCACTGCGCCTTGAGCCGCTCGACGTCGCGGGTCAGATCCTCTTCGCTGGCGCCCTCGGCGGCCGTGCGCACGATGACGCCCGCGTCCTCGGGGACGATCTTCTTCAGGATCGCCTTGAGCCGGTGCCGCTCGACGTCGGGCAACTTGCGGCTGATGCCGGTCATCGCACCGCCCGGCACGTACACCAGGAACCGGCCGGGCAGCGAGACCTGGCTTGTCAGCCGGGCGCCCTTGTGCCCGATCGGGTCCTTGGTCACCTGTACCAGCACGGTGTCGCCGGACGACAGAGCGGTCTCGATCGCCCGCGCCTTACCTTCGAGCCCGGCCGCGTCCCAATTCACCTCGCCGGCGTACAGGACGCCGTTGCGCCCCTTGCCGATGTCGACGAAGGCGGCCTCCATGCTGGGCAGCACGTTCTGCACCCGGCCGAGGTAGACGTTGCCGACGTAGGACGTCGCGGTCGCGCGCGTCACGTAGTGCTCGACGAGGATGTCGTCCTCGAGCACGGCGATCTGGGTCCGCTCGCCGGCCTGGCGTACGGCCATGACCCGGTTCACCGACTCGCGCCGGGCGAGGAACTCGGCCTCGCTGAGGATCGGCGGCCTGCGGCGGCCGGTGTCGCGGCCCTCGCGGCGGCGCTGGCGCTTCGCCTCGAGGCGCGTCGAACCCTTGACGCCCCGCACCCCGTCGCCGTCTCCGCTGCCGCCGTTACGGGATTCTCGGACGTGCACCACGGTGTTCGGCGGATCGTCGCCCCCGGGCTCGGCGTCGCCCGCGCCGGCCTTGCGGCGACGGCGACGGCGACGGCGCGCCGACGACGTGCTCTCGCCGTCGGGCTCGTCCGCCTCGGCTGCGGGCTCGTCGGCGTCGTCCGCGGGTGCGCCGTCATCGGCGGCATCGTCCGCGGTCTCGTCCTCGCGCGTCTCTTCGGCGTCCTCGCGTGCGTGTCCCCCGCGCCCGCGACGTCCGCGGCGGCGCCGGCGGCGGGCACCGGTCGCCTCCTCGGCCGCGACCTCGCGAACCTCGTCAGGCTCCTCCTCGGTCTCGGCCACGACCTCGTCCACCACGGCCGCATCGACGGGTGCTGCCTTCGCAGGTCCTCTGGATCGGCGACGGACCGGCACCGGCGGCGCGTCGGCCGGTGCGACGAACAGCATCGGCGGCGGGCCCGCCGGGGCCGTCGGCGCGCTTGGTTCGTCCTGGCTGGTCGCTGCCTGCGGGGTGCGCTTGGTGCGGCCTCGCTTGGCCGGCGCGGCCTCGTCGGCCGGGGCATCCGGCGCCGCCTTGGCAGCGGCGCGCTTGGTGGCTTTCTTCGCGGCCGGCGCGGCGTCAGCGGCGGCGTCGGCGCCGGCCGTCTTGGCGGCCGACTTGCGGGCCCGCGACGCCTTCTTCACCGGCTCCGGGGGGGCCGCTTGGGCCTGCTCCTCGGCGGGCGGCGCCGCCTTCTTTGCGGCTGCCTTGCGCGGGGCGCGCTTCGGTCTAGTTGTTGCTTGGGTTTCGTCCGGCGTCGCCGGATCGTTCGTGTCGTCTGTTTCGAGCATGTGCTCGGGTCACTCCGTTCGGCCTCCGGGCGCTGCTCGTGACAGGCCTGCTCCGGCCGGTTCGAGCCGCGACCGCGCGGAGGCGGTTGAGGCGGGCAGCCCCCCGGGCGGCCCGCTAAGTCTGTTGTCCGACTACGACCGCACTTGCGCGGCCACGATCGGTGTCCAGGGACGGACTACGGCGCCATCTCGCGCGTCACCCGATCGGCGGCGAGTGGATCGCCGACCGCACCGGAACCGTCGAGCGGCCCCTGCGCCAGCCGGACCGCGCGATATTCCCAGCGCGGGACGTCGAGGGCGAGACCGGCAACGGAATGCAACGCTGCGAGTAGGTCGTCGGGCCGAACGGCCGGGGTAACCAGTCGGACGACCACGTCCAGTATTGCACGCGGTGCCGATCCGCCCGGTTCACCGGCATCCGACACGGCGAGAGACAGGACCGGCCGCCTGGCATCGACCGTTTTGCGCCCGTCCTTGGTCAGCCGCTCGATCTCGACCGTGTCGGCCGCCAGGAAGCGCTCGACCACCCTCGTCGCCTCGTCGGCCGGGACACCCAGCAGCTCGACGCGCCACTCGGCGGCCTGCATCCGGTCCGGGAGCGACCCGGCACCCGCCTCGACCGCGTCGACGATGTCGAGGCCGTCCGGCAGTGCGGCATCGAGCATGGCCCGCAGCTCGCCGATGTCCATGCGCCGGGCCAGCCCGATCTCGAGGTACTCCGCCTCGCTGGCCACGCCGGTCGGTGCCGCGCCGACGTAGGAGATCTTCGGATGCGGCGTGAATCCCGCCGAGTACGCCATCGGCACCTGCGCCCTGCGCAGCGCGCGCTCGAACGCCCTCGCGAAGTCGCGGTGCGAGGTGAATCGCAGGCGACCACGTTTCGCGTAGCGCAGTCGGACGCGCTGCACAACCGGCGGCGGTGGCGGTCCTTCCGGAACACGGCGGGCCATGCCGCCCAGTCTGCCGCCTCAGGCGCAGGTCAGCTCGGGACCTGCCCAGTCGGAGTGGTCGTAGGACGCGTCTCCGTCCGTGTCGACGTACAGCCGCAGCCACGTCGCCCCGGTCAGGTCGGCGTGCAGCGTCTGCACCGGCGACGTCCCGGTCACCGCGCCACTGTCGGCCACTTTGGCGGTATCGGCGTAGATCTGGAACGTGACCTCACCCCGGCCGCCCGTCTCGTCGTCGATACCGACGTCTGACGTGAGCGACGAGCAGTTCCCGCCGAGGTAGTAGACGATCTCGCTGATCGCGTGGACGCCGAGACCCTTCGGGTAGACCTGCCCACGAATGGTGATCGGATGCCCATCACCGGCCGCCGTCTCGCCGTTGCTCATGTCCTTCTCCGGCGGGCCCCAGCCGTTGACCGCCGAGACCCAGGTGTCGTCGCTCAGCGCCGTCGTTCCCGTCGGCGGTGGAGCGAGGACGAGCGCGACGAGATGCGCCTGCTGGCTGGACGACAACGTCCCGTCGTCGTAGGTGTAATCGGCCGTGATGGTCAGCGGGTACGTGCCGGGCGGTGTGCCGGCCGGAACCTGCAGGGACCAGCCGGTGGTGAACGACTTGTTGGTCGAGATGGCGCCCATCGCGCCTGCGCTGGTGGCTGCGAGGGTCCAGCCGGTGGGCGCCGTGCCGCTGACGCGCACGTCTTCGAGCGGAACCCGGCCGTAGTTGCTCACCGTGTCGGTGAACGACACGCTGCGACCCGCCTGCGTGGCGACGTCACCGGCGCCGAACGCGGTGGACGATGTGACGCCGAGGCTTGACGAGGGCGGGTATGCCTCCCAGTTCTCGCTCGCTGCCACCCGGTAGAGCACCGTGCCGTGCGCAGGGACGGCGGCGCTGATCGTGCCGGCCGTCTCGGTGGTCGCGCCGCTCCACAGATCCTTGAGCGTGTACCCCGGCGACTTCGACAACCCCGCGGCGGCAGCGGTTGTCTGGACGGTCGCCGTCGAGTCGTTCGAGTTGTACAGGGCCACCGCGTGGTCGCCGTTCGCGAGCCGCCTGTTGAACACCATCGTGCCGTTGCTCTCCGCGACGACCTTGCCCTGCGCGCCGAGCGAGTCCTGGTCGACGGCGACGACGTCCTTGTTCTTCAGGATGGACAGCGTCGCCGGCGTCGCCCGGCGCAGGTCGGTGCCGATGAGCAGCGGTGCCGCCATCTCGGCCCACAGGCTGAAGTGCGTCTTGTACTCGGTGTCGGTCATCCCGCCGTTGCCGATCTCGAGCATGTCGGGGTCGTTCCAGGCGCCCGGGTGCGCGGCGCCCGAAAGCGGAGCGTTCTGGCTGATGATCGACTTGAGGCTGCCCCAGTTGTCGCCGATGTCGCCGGTCGTTCGCCACAAGTTGCCGACGTCGCCGGCCCAGCTTGCCGGATCGTTCACGCCCCACTCGCAGATGCTGTAGACGATGGGACGCCCGGTGGCAGCAAGCGCGTCACGCATCGCGGTGTACCGGTCGATGTACTGCTGCTTGGTCGTGCTTCCGGCGTTGTTGCAGTTGTCGTACTTGAGATAGTCGACGCCCCAGTCGGCGAACGTCTGCGCGTCGATGGCCTCGTGGCCGAGGCTGCCCGGGTATCCGGCGCACGTAGCGGTGCCGGCGTCCTCGTAGATGCCGAGCTTGAGACCCAAGCTGTGCACGTAGTCGGCCGTGCCGCTGATCCCGTCGGGGAACTTCACCGGATCGGGCACGAGCTTGCCAGCCGCGTCACGCGAGTGCGTCAGCCAGCAGTCATCGATGTTGACGTAGTTGTACCCGGCGTCCTTGAGCCCTGAGCTGACGAAGTAGTCGGCGGTCTGCTTGATGAGCTGCTCGTCGACGTTGCAGCCGAAGGCGTTCCAGTCGTTGAAGCCCATCGGCGGGGTCTTTGCCAGCCCGTTGTCGAGAGCCTTCGCGGGCGCCGCCGGGAGCACGACACTGAGACCCGTCACCAGAAGTCCTGTTGCCACGCCTGAGACCAGCCGCCGGCCGGCGCGTCGCATCCCGTGAAGTCCCATCCGGAGGTCCCGCCCTTCTCGTAGGCCCCCGCGTACGTAGAGAGACGAGACCGGTCGATCGTGGGTGAATCCGTGCGAGTCACCGAATCGGATCGACCAATCTCAAACACGTTCCTACCGACTGACGCCAGGTATAGCAAGACATGCCGTGCGATCGTTGGATTTTGTTCGATCTGACCATGATTGTGCGGACCACGCCCGCGCTCATCCAGTCCCGCGTTCGCCGTGCACGGCCCGCTTCTCCGCTGGAATACCCACTTCGCGGCCCGATACGGCGCGATTCCAGCGGGGAAGCCGGCAGCGTGACGCCGTTCCAGTCACTTGCCGGCGAGCGGCAACAGCTTGCGGCCGGTCGGGCCGACCTGGATGTCGGTGCCCATGGTGGTGCAGACGCCGCAGTCGAAGCAGGGCGTCCACCGGCAGTCGTCCTGCTCGAACTCGGCGAGCGCGTCCTGCCAGTCGTCCCACAGCCACTGCTTGTCGAGGCCCGAGTCGAGGTGATCCCAGGGCAGTACCTCGTCGGCGTCGCGTTCCCGCGTCGTGTACCAGTCGAGATCGACGCCGTGCAGCGCGGCCTCGGCCGCGCGGACCCAACGCTCGAACGAGAAGTGCTCGCTCCAGCCGTCGAATCTCCCACCGTCGCGCCATACCTGCTCGATCACGGCGCCGACGCGACGATCGCCGCGCGAGAGCAAGCCCTCGATGAGGGACGGCTCGCCGTCGTGGTACCGCACGCCGATGTTGCGACCGAGCGAGCGATTCGCATTGATGGCGGCGCGCAGCTTCGCCAGCCGGCTGTCCACTGTGGACGGACTGGCCTGCGCCGCCCACTGGAACGGCGTGTGCGGCTTGGGCACGAATCCGCCGATCGACACGGTGCATCGGATGTCGCGACTACCGGTCGCCTCGCGTCCGGCGCGGATCACGTCGTAGGCCATGTCGGCGATCTCGAGGACGTCCTCGTCGGTCTCGGTCGGCAGGCCGCACATGAAGTACAGCTTCACCTGACGCCACCCGTTCGTGTACGCGGTGGTGACCGTGCGGATCAGGTCGTCCTTGGAGACCATCTTGTTGATCACCCGGCGCAGGCGCTCCGAGCCACCTTCGGGCGCGAACGTCAACCCGGAACGCCTGCCGTTGCGGGACAGTTCGTTCGCGAGGTCGATGTTGAACGCGTCGACGCGGGTCGACGGCAACGACAGCGACACCTGCTCGCCCTCGTACCGATCCGCGAGGCCCTTGGCGATCTCACCGATCTCGGAATGATCGGCGCTCGACAGCGACAGCAGGCCGACCTCCTCGAATCCCGTTGCGGCAAGGCCGTTCGCGACCATCTCGCCGATGCCGGTGATCGACCGCTCACGCACCGGCCGGGTGATCATGCCGGCCTGGCAGAACCGGCAGCCCCGCGTGCAGCCACGGAAGATCTCGACGCTCATCCGCTCGTGGACCGACTCGGCCAGCGGGACGAGCGGGGTCCTCGGGTAGGGCCACTCGTCGAGGTCCATCACGGTGTGCTTGCTGACCCGGTCCGGCACCCCGGCTCGGTTCGGCGTAATTGCCTCGATGCGGCCGTCCGACAGGTAGCTGACGTCGTAGAACTGCGGCACGTACACGCCGCCCGTGCGCGCCAGCCGTTCGAGTGTCTCGGTCCGCGTAAGGCCGTCGCGCTTCGCGTCCCGGACGATGTCGGTGATCGCGCCGACGACCTGCTCACCGTCGCCGAGCACCGCGGCGTCGACGAAGTCGGCAACCGGCTCGGGGTTGAACGCCGCGTGGCCGCCGGCGATGACGATCGGGTGCGACTCGTCGCGGTCGCACGCGTGCAGCGGGATGCCCGCCAGATCGAGCGCGGTGAGCAGGTTCGTGTAGCCCAGCTCGGTGGAGAAGGACACGCCGAGCAGGTCGAACGCCGCCACCGGCCGGTGGGCGTCGACCGTGAACTGGCCGATGCCGTGCTCGCGCAGCAGCGCCTCGAGGTCCGGCCAGACCGAGTAGGTGCGCTCGGCCAGCGCGTCCGGCCGCTCGTTGATGACCTCGTACAGGATCTGCACACCCTGGTTCGGCAGGCCCACCTCGTAGGCGTCCGGGTACATGAGCGCCCAGTGCACGCTGACGTCGTCCCAGTCCTTGACCTGCGAGTTCAGCTCGCCGCCGACGTACTGGATCGGCTTGGTGATGCGCGAGAGCAGCGGCTCCAGCCGCTCGAACAGGGACTCGACGCTCACGGCCGCCAATGCTACGTGCCGTGCTTTTGGCCGCCCGGCGTCATATAGCCGCCTGGGCGGCCAAAACCGGATCGGTGGACGGCGAGCAGCATGCCGACGGCCAGCGACTGCGCGAACATCGACGATCCGCCATAGGACACGAAGGGCAGCGGCAGGCCGGTGACCGGCGTCAGGCCGAGGTTCATGCCGATGTTCTGGAAGGCCTGGAACGCGAACCAGCAGACGACGCCGACCGCGAGCAGGCGGCCGGTGCGGTCGGCACGGGCCGCGATCCGCAGGCCGCGCCAGCACAGCACGGCGAACAGCACGATGATCAGCCCGGCGCCGAGCAGCCCGAACTCTTCGCCAGCGACGCTGTACACGAAGTCGGTCTGTTGCTCGGGCACGAACGCGCCGCGGGTCTGCGGTCCGTGGAACAGGCCGCGCCCGAACAGCCCGCCGTTCGCGATCGCGATGTGCGCCTGCGTCACGTTGTACGCCGCGCCCTGCGTGTCGACGGCCGGGTCGGCGAACACCCGAAACCGCGAGAGCTGATACTCGGCGAGCGCGCCGGACCGGACCGCCACGATGATGCCCAGGACGCCGAGCGCGACCAGTGCGAACATCCAGCGGGCCCGGACGTCGGCGGCCACCAGCAGGCCGAACGCGGCCGCAGCCAGCACCATCGCCGAGCCGAGGTCGGGCTGCAGCATGACCAGGGTCAGCGGGATGCCGACGAGGACGACGGCGATCAGCACGTCGGAGCTGGTCGGCGGCGCGTCGAAGCGGCGGGACGCCGCGCGCTGCCCGAACATCACGGCCATCCCGACGACCAGGCCGAGCTTCATGAACTCCGCCGGCTGCAGGGAGAAGCCGCCGGGCAGCAGGATCCACGCGTGCGCCCCGTTGACCGTCGTGCCGACCAGGAACACCAGGCCGAGCCCGAGCAGGCTGACGACGTACACGATCGGCCCGAGGAAGCGCAGCATCCGCGAATCGGCACGGGACGCCACGACCGCCAGCACGACGCCGATTGCGACATTGACCAGGTGCCGGTACAGGTAGCTCTGTGGGTTGGCGCCAGTGGCGGCCAGCCGCGACCGGGTGGCCGACCAGACGAGCATCGCGCCGATCAGGGCCAGCGCCGTCGCCGCCACGACGAGCCAGACGTCGACGCGAGGCCCACCGCGACGCCGGGCGAGCGGCGCGAGGCGCAGCGCCAGCGGCGCGACGGGATCCCTCGCCAGCAGCGTCATCGCGCGCGCCTCAGGTGCGGCAGCGTCGTCGACGGATGCGCCCCCGGCAGCACGGCGGGACGGCCGACGCCGAACAGCCCGTCGTACACGGTGCGCACCATCGGAGCCGCGGCGGTCGCGCCCGTCCCCGCCTGCTCGACCATGCCGACGACGACGAATCTCGCGCTCGGATGCCCCTGGGCGTTCCTGCTGACCGGCCCCCACGAGGCGAACCAGGACGTGTCCTGCTTGCCGAACACCTCGGCCGTTCCGGTCTTCGCGCCGAGCTGCGTCTTGTACGGCGAGCCGTCGAACGCGAGCGCGCCCGACACGGAGTGGCTGTCCTCGAAGTGCAGCGAGTTCGCGATGTAGTCGAGCGTCTGCTGGCTGACCGGGACCTTGTTCCGCACCGTCGGTTTGATCGTGCGGACGATCTTGCCGCTCGCGTTGGCGACGGCCCAGCCGAGCGTCGGCCGCCAGATCCGCCCGCCGTTCACCAGCGCCGAGTACGCGACGGCCAACTGCAGGGGCGACACGGTGGTCTCGCCCTGCCCGATCGCCATGTCGGCGTTGTCGCCCGCGCGGTATCGCCAGCCGTCCGTGCAGTTCTCCGAGGCGAGCTTGGTCAGGTACGCGCGGTTCAGCGCCCCCGGGAAGCCGCGCTTGGCGTCCGCGCAGTACTGCGTCTTGTTGAGCGTCCAGCGCGCCAAGCGCTTCTCGCGGTCGGCGTAGCTGCCACTCGCCTGCTCGTCGGCTGGCAGGTCGATGCCGGGCGCGCGCCCGACCCCGTACGCGGCGGCCATGTGCTGCAGGTACTCGTTCGGCGACCTGTGCGCGTCGACCCGCCCCTGGTCGGCGTAGAACTCGTTCGCGGCGAACGAGTAGAACCACGTGTCGCACGAGACCTGCAACGCCTGCCGGAGCGTCAGCGGGTAGCCCGGCGACTCCGAGTCGAAGTTCGTCTTGACGCGTCCGTCGACGGCGAGCGACGACGGGCACGGATAGCTGCCGTCCAGGTTCGCCTCGCCGTGGCTGATGATCGACGACGAGGTGATCAGCTTGAACGTCGAGCCGGGTGCGTACGCGCCGGCGATGGCGCGGTCGACGAGCGGGTCGTTCGCGCCCGGCGCGGTGAGCCTTGCGTAGTCGGCAACCGAGATACCGCCGATGAAGACTTGCGGGTCGTAGCCGGGATAGCTCGCGGACGCGACGATGCGCCCGGTGTTCGGGTCCATGACGACGACCGCCGCGCCCGTCGCAGGCTTGCCTTTCGCGCGAGAGTCGGTGATCTGCTTGGCGATCGCCTGCTCGGCCAGCAGCTGGACATCCCGGTCGATGCTGGTCACCAGCGTGTCGCCCGCCTCGGCCGCGATCTCGCGTCCAGCGCCGACGGAGTTGCCGCGCGGGTCGAGCTGCACGATCTGCGCGCCGTCCATACCCCGCAGTATGGAGTCGTACTGCTCCTCCAGCCCGGACCGGCCGATCGTGTCGGCGTCGTGCAGCGCATGGTTCTTCTGCTCGTCGGCGGCGCTGACCGCGCCGGTGTAGCCGAGCAAGTGCGCCGCAAGCGCGCCACCTGGATAGTCGCGAACGGTCTGGGTCTCGACGGCGACGCCCGGGTAGTTCTCACGGTGCTCGGACAGTGCGAGCACGATGGCAGTCGACGCGTCCGGATCGACAGGAACCGGCTGGAACGGCTCGCCGGTCCAGCACGGCGACGGCACGTGGACGCCGCACGGCGTGATCTCCTGCGCGAGGTCACGCTGCGGCACGCCGAGCAGCGCGGCGAGCCGGGCGAGCACCGCGACGCCATGGCCCGGCTGCGCCTGCACCGCGTCACGATCGACCGTGACGACGTGGGTGATCTTGTTGCTGACGAGCGTCCGGCCACGTGCGTCGACGATCTCGCCACGTGGCGCCGGGACGACGATCCGGCCGTCGTGCAGCTGGCCCGCGGTCTGCCGCGGCTTGTGCCCGTCGAGCACCTGGACGTAGTAGAGGCGTCCGATCAAGGTCAGGACGAGCGACGCGACGAGCACTGCCACGACCTGCAGCCGCCGCGAGGACCGCTCAGCCATGACGGACGCTGGGCGCGCGCAGCGCACCGGATCGGAGGAACCAGCGCACGGCGGGCACCACGACGAGCGCGAGCGCAACGTCGCCGAGGACGGACGGCACCAGCGCCCGGGCCGCCGCATCGACCGTGGCACCGGACGAGCCGAGCGCCGTCAGCAGCAGTGTCGCCGCGCTGCCGGCGAGGCCGCACACCACGCCGATCAGCGCGATCTGAGCAAGGAAGGATCGGCCGCTCTCGACGATCAGCCCGCACAGCACTCCGACGGCAAGCCAGCATGCGGCAAGTACCCCGGCGGCATGCGCCGAGCCGAGATCGGCGACCAGTCCGGTGGCGAAGCCCAGCGACATGCCGGTACCGGCACCGGACTGCAGGGCGACGGCGGCGACCAGCACCGCCGGCAGGCTCAGCTGCGCCGACATGGTGACCGGGCCGACGAGGGTGGCCTGCAACAGCAGGGCCGTCAGCATCGCCGCGAGCGCCGCGGCCAGGCGCGCCGCCGTCATCGCGCACTCGCGATGTCCGGCGTCGGCGCCAGGATCACGCCGACCAGGTCGAGCGCCGTCGGCGAGGCGGCCGGGCGCACGTCGGCCGTCACAGCACCGGCGGCTGGGTGCACTGCCGTGATCGTGCCGATCGCGAGGCCAGGCGTGTAGGTCGACCTGCCCGCGGGCCCGGTCTGCACGGTGTCGCCGACCTGCAGCGATGTAGCGGGGTCGAGCGGCACGAACGTGTAGCCATGCGGGCCGTGCCCGGTCGCCACTCCGAGCTGGCCGTTACGCGTGTCGCGCGCGCCGACGCCGGAGCCCGGGTCGGCTGCGAGCAGCACCACGCTGCTGGTCGCGCTGGTGTGCAGTACGCGCCCGACCAGCGCCACGCCATCGGTGACGGTCTGTCCGGCCCGGACGCCGTCGCTGCTGCCCACGTCGAGGCTCAGCGTCCAATCGAAGCCTTGCCCCGGGCCGACCGCGATCGCCCGTGCGGGCAGCACGCGGTACCCGCCCGCGGCCAGCTGCAGCTTGGCCAGGCCCGCTCGCGTGCGCGCGTCCGCGCCGTCGGCGGCCAGGCGGGCGCGCAGTGCCGCGTTCTCCTTACGCAGCTGGGCGATCTTGTCCTGGTTGCTGCCTGCGGCGGGCACTCCCTGGACGAATCGGCGGGCCGGGCCGAGCACCCCGTCCGTCCCGCGATACAACGCCCCGAGCGCGCCGCGGACGCCGCCGTGCGCACCGTCCAACCCGGAGCCGGCGACGTCGAGCGTCACGAAGCACGCAGCGACCATGGCGAGCACGATCGCGGCGAGTCGCTGGCGAGCGGTCAGCCGGCGCACGTCACGACCTGCGAGCGCCGTCGACGACGACCTTCTGCAACTGGTCGAAGTGCTCGACCACGGTCCCGGTACCCAGCACCACCGAATCGAGCGGGCGGTCGGCGACCAGCACCGGGATGCCGATCTCGTGCTGCAGGCGCGCATCGAGCCCGCGTAGCAGCGCCCCGCCGCCGGTGAGCACGACGCCGCGCGTGACCAGGTCACCGGCAAGCTCGGGCGGGCAGCGGTCGAGCGTCGCCTTGACCGCGCCGACGATGCGAGCGATCGGCACTGCCATCGCCTTGCGCAACTCGTCGCCGGCAATCGTCACATTGCGCGGCAAGCCGGTGCCGATCTCGCGGCCACGGATCTCGGCGCGCTTGGGTCCTGCGACCGGGAACGCCGAGCCGACGGCGATCTTGAGCTCCTCGGCCGTCCGCTCGCCGATCAGCAATCCGAACTGGGAGCGGATGTGCTCGACGATCGCGTCGTCGAGCGCGTTGCCGGCCACGCGCAGACTCGTCGACGCCACGATGCCGCCGAGCGCGATCACCGCGACCTCGGTCGTCCCGCCGCCGATGTCGATCACCATCGAGCCGGACGGCTGGTTCACCGGCAACCCTGCCCCGATCGCGGCAGCCATCGACTCGGCGATGATGTGCACCCGACGCGCCCCGGCCGCGTACACCGACTCGCTCACCGCCCGCTGCTCGACGCTGGTGATGCCGGACGGGACGCACACGACAACCCGCGGGCCGGTGAGCATCGACGGGCGACGGATCACCTTGCGCACGAAGAAGCGCAGCATCTCGGCGGTGATGTCGTAGTCGGCGATCACGCCGTCCTTCATCGGCTTGACCGCGCGGATGTGATCGGGCGTGCGGCCGATCATGCGCTTGGCTTCGACGCCCACGGCGACCACGGCGTTGGTGGCCGTGTCGACGGCGACCACCGACGGCTCGTTCAGCAGGATGCCGCGTTTGCGCGCGTAGACAAGCGTGTTGGCCGTACCGAGATCGACCGCGAGGTCACTGCCGAGCACACCGCCGCCACGCGAGGGCAGCAGCGCGAGCGGGGTGAACGCCACGACGTCGCCTCTCTCAAGTCAGAGTTCCGTGGCGATCGTATGGTTCTTGTAGCTTCTGACCCGGTTGCGACTCGCGGTTACACCCTTATGGCTGCAGCGGATTCGCGCTACGGACGCAGCACCGCGGCGTAGAGCACCTGGTGGAACAGCGCGGTCGGATCCGCCGGAGCCGACGACAGCGCCCACGCGACGTACAGCCGGCCGTTCACCGCGGAGCTGCCCGCGTAGTCGCCCGGGAACTTGCCGCGCGCGACTGCCGCGTAGTTCAGGTCGGACAGCGGCCCGAGCGAGACCGGCGGCCGGAAGTGCATGCCGTCGGGCGACTCGGAGACCTGCTGCTGCACGTAGCGCCCGCCGTCGACGGTGGTGTCGCGCGTCCCGTAGGAGACGAAGACCTCGCCGCGATAGGCGGTGACGTCGACGTTGACGCGATCGAGGCCGGCCTTGTCGCTGCGGCTGACCAGGGCTGGACGCGACCAGTGCCGGCCGTCGAGGGACTGCGACAGCTTGACCTGGTCGGGGGTGGCGGAGTCCCACGCAGTGAACAGCCGGCCCGACACCGGATCGGCGGTAGCTGACGGTAGGCAGCACCGGATACCGGCAGGCCCTTCGCCCGCGTCATTGGTGCCGCTGCCGCTTCGAGGTCGGCATCGTCGCCGTGGTGGCCGACATTGCCCTCAGGCCCTTCGTGCCCGTCGAAGTCGTGGCCGTAGTTGAGGTAGGCGTCGGTGATCGCACCATTGGGCTGGATCATCGGCTGCGAGTTCTGCGTGTCTATGTCGGTGTCGGAGACGTAGGTCGTCTCGCTCCAGGTCTGGCCCTTGTCGTCGGACCAGCGCAGTGCCTGGGGCGCCCCGGTGAAGTTGCCGGCGGCGTCGGAGATGAACGGCGTCCAGAACTGGTAGAGCCGGCCGA
>WNGR01000834.1_pt1 | contig 83948 bp, 96 predicted proteins | sample 5407581 | NCBI WGS metagenome assembly WNGR01 (sample SAMN13153383, study PRJNA577476) | soil metagenome | isolation source: 80 cm soil or saprolite under Garry oak tree replicate 2 | place: USA:California | collected 2016-06-15
GTAGTTATGTAATATTTATTATTAATAAATACAAATTTCTCTTGACTTTAAAAGGCTAACTTAAGAAATCAGCTAACTGGGTTGTCTTGGAAAATAACTCATTAATGTCATGTTCTTTATTAACTAATAGTCATGAAATTCTTTGCTCGAGTAAGCAGTGAAAATGGATGTTTGTGGTGGAGACCAAACTTTCAGGCCGGTCCGGAGCGTTCCAGAGCGGTCCAGTCCATGAGAACGATGTGAAAAGCAGCCAACTCACGGTGGGCAGGAGTGGGTAAGCGGAGTCTGCTTACACTGTGGGCATTTCACAATGTAGTCCTATTCAGTTCCAAAATCTGACCAATCAGATTTCGTGAAATAGCCGACTGAATTGGATTACATTGTGAAATGCCTGCAGTGAATTATAGGGATTGAATTATGTCCAATATATTGACCATTAAGTTGACTTGATTGTTATCACAAATTATATTAGGACAATTGAATAATTTGTACACCCCTCCTTATATGTCAGATAAATTTAAATAAAAATACTCAAACCAGTCCCTTGCTTCAGAGAGCTCTGATTATTTCTGAAAGTATTTAAACTTAATTGTTATGGCACAGCTGGGATATAACAATTAAGTTGAAATAATCAGAGCTCTCCTAAGCAAATGAACTGATGTCTAATTGTTTGAATATTTTTATTTACTGTAACATTATCTGACCTATAAGGATGGATGTACAAGTTATTCAGTTGTCCTGATATAATTTGTGATGACAATCAAGTCAACGTAGTGGTCAATATATTGGACATTAATTGATCCCTCAGTTGACTATAAGTAGACTCCGCTTACCCACTCCTGCCCGCCGTGTTACGGCTGTGTATGTTGAATACGAAACGTATTCACTTTTACAGGAGCAAGGCTGAGGTAAAGAGCTGTTAGGAGAGCAATGTCACACTTTACCAGCTTTACCCCCGGCGCAAGCCCCGCGCTTCTCAAAAATTCACAGTTTTTCCGCCTTCTTCACTTCCAATACGCGCCACAAAATCCTTGCAGACCTCTTTCCCTTAGGGCCCTAGTACATCGCGATGCACCTTCCACGCTTCGAACCCATCTGTGACATCGATAATCTCCCTCCGCCCAGCCGGTAGCACGTCCTTGCTCTCCGCAATTACGTGCGTAAATGTGGAGTTGTAAGCGATATCGGCCGGCGTGAGGTCCTCGGTCTTGTTATGAACCTACGGGTGGTAAACGGTGGAGGCAGAGGGCGGAAGGGTGCCCATGCGCTCGCGGTAACGGCGCCGCGTAAGTGTGGAGGAAGAGCGAGGCGCCGCTCTGCGCGGAGAGGTTTGCGACGTGGATGTGCACTGTCGTGTCGCACACACACACACACATTCATTAGTCGGCCGATCGGCGCATTGCGCACATGTCGAGGGGAGGAGGGTAATAGCCATCGATGCGCACGTAAGGAGAACGGTGACGGCTGTGTTGAGCGTGAGAGCGCCCTTGCGCCTGTTCAAACCACGAAAAAAAAGGGTTGCCCTAGCTTGGTGACGTAATCGACTTCGTGAAAACATACAGGATCCGGGCGCCATGCGCCGCGGCGATGTTCAATAGTAGCACGACATACATAAACAAAGCACCATTCTTTGTGTCCGAGGAAGCTCATGAGGAGGATGAAGAGAAGAGCGGGTTGGACGAGTGCTCGGACGCAAGCGTCTTGTATAAAACCAATCGGGATGAACAACTCGGTCGCCATAAGAAAGCGCGGGAGGAAGGCTGTGAGGTAAGTCCAGAACGGAGATACCTGAGCAGGATGAGATGGCGCAATAACTGAATGAAGAAGACATCAACACCCCACTCGACGCTCTTGCCTTCATACACGTTGGAATATATGCTAAAGAGCTCGGGCCAGAGGGGCCAGTGATACCAAAAATATGAGTCGATTAATACCGTCAAAGCTGCGGGTGTGTCAATGCGTGCAGATGTGCAGGGAAAGAAAAGTGACACACCAACGGAGATTAGACTGGATGAGGCCAACTCTGATGCATTTGATGAGACGGGTGAGAGAGATCCTGCCATCTAACAAGAGTTGGATAGCAAAGGAACCTAAAAGAGCAGCAAGCTCTGCGCGGGTCACCACTGCAGCAAATGTCAGTGGCGCCACCGCGCGAGTCGCCGGGGTCTGAACGGACCTGGTTCCGATTTCTAACAGTTGATAAAGCACGAAGTTCACTATGGACGGGCGGAGTGAAGGAATGGCTGAACTGATTATCAGGCACATAGCCAATCTAATGGCAGCGCAAACATGTTGGGCAACGTCCGTCCCATCCAGAATGGCAGGTGGAGCTGGCTCACGGTAATGAGGGCAAACAAGACGAACGTCGAGCGCCCAAAACGACGAGCGACCACGCGTCGAAGGAAGTAAAGCCCCTGTGCATTTATACTTGCGAGGACGAGGCGGACTGGTACGTGTCAGACATGGCGCGGTAGAAAGAGAGGGAGAATACGAACTGACGATTTGGAGGGTCAAATTTGGTAGTGATCGAGGAGAAGTCATTCGCGAGTCGGGCGGTATGGTTGGAGAGCCAAGCCAAGATTATGCTTCCTAAAAATGAGCGGGGTACCGCTCCGGGAAAAACTTTGTGGTCGAACTGGAGAGTGGAGGTACTGAATGTATGTTCACGTCACGGTGGAACCACATGACGATGGGCCCGAATATCACCTCCAGAAGCGCAATGGGACGAACACCATGGAGAAGATTACCATGTGTGACGTGGAGGTTGAAGCTCTCCTCGACCTTTGTGTAAGGAGCCAGCAGAACATGTATCCATGCGACTGCGGAAATGAGGGTGTCCAGCACCAAGCCCATGGAGAGCCCTCTTAGTTAACGGGGGTGTGATGACAGCTACGGACTGAACAGGCAAGGAAATGGACGCTGATGCTGGCCTCTGTAGGTAAGGTTCCTGGGAGCGTTGCCTCTGAGCGTCCTCTGAGCGTCAAGCTCAAGCTTCGAGCCGTAAGCGGTCCGCTCCAGCTTTCGGCAGTTGACGCGACCTCGACCTGCACGGTCACTCGTGGGCACCTCCGAGCCCCAGCGAACCAATACTTTTCCTGTTTTGCTTCCCACTGAACTTGCCTGGCCTTGGGACTTTATCCCTCTCTCAATCACGTACCTCATGCAAAGGGCAACACTTATCGCCCTCCTGCTCTCACTAAGTGTCAATGCGAAGTCAAGAAGAGGCAATAGCTCGGACTATGACGTTTCGAGCTATCAGTTATCAGTGCGTCTGTTCGTATGTGTGCTGGGACACTTTGGTTGACCACAGTCGCATATCTCGTGCTGACATCAGTTTCAGACTACACACGAAGTTACCATTCCTGGTTTGAGGACCGTGACATTGACCGGCGAGTGGACTTAGACCGAAACTGTATTGCAAGCCCGGCGAGCAACGCGTCACCAGTCTGTTCTAGGACTGTCCGCATATATCACTCTATGATGACTACGAACGTGGGCAGACCTCGAACTCGTTGCACCTCGAATCAAGATGCTCCTTACCGCGTCTTCTTCTAATCACCATTTCATCATCGGCGTTCGCCCGCGTGCGGTGACCACTCCGGTGCGGCTCCGCAGCCTGAGCGGGACTTGGGGCAAGATGAACACGCGGCGTGAAGGCCTCTCTCTTACGCCTGCATCAGCAGCGCCGACCCGGACGGCCTGCAGAACGGCAAAGAAGGTCCATTGGCTATCGACCGTCCGCGTGCCTGGACCCCGTGCGAACCTTGCAGCAGGGCCCTGGCCCAGAGCGCAGTTTTCCCCTGGCCGCGACCCAGCAAAGCGGAGTGCGTCCTCAACCATCGTCCAAAAGAGCCCAGTGCCAGTGCCCCCTGTTTCCACGGAGACGGCACGTTGCAGCGCCCCCGTCGTACAGTCGCCAACATCGCAGGCGGTGGCTGAGGCGCCGCTGCCGCCGCGGGGCCCCCCAGCGCGCCAAGAATCGCCCCTCGCGCACGCGCGCCGCGGAGCGCCGGGACCCAACGTGCCTCCTGTCCGCATCGTGAGCTCGGACACCACGCACACGCTGTCGATCACGCTGCCGCGCCCGGGCGGCGCGCCGCTGGCGCCGGAGATGATCACCGTCTCTGCACGGCGCGGGGGGCGGCTTGCGGTGGTCGCGGACGCATGGCATCTGGAACACGATTGTGAGTGGCCTTGCGGCGCTATATTCATTGCGCTGAAAACGAATTCGGTGGGTTTTTTTGCAGGTCATTATGAGTGGCACGTTGCGTTGCCCCCGAGAGATGTCGATCTGGGGGCCGTGTGCGCACGCTTTGGCGAGGATGGGACTTTGGTTATCGATGTGCCAAGAAGACTGCCGCGGTCGGGCATTCGCTTTGTCTGAGACTCGAACGCACAATGATGCAGAACATGACAATTGTCAATAAGTGCTAGAATAGAATCGTCATTGCTAGCTATGTTAGAACATGCCCGAATCGACCGATCAATTCTCTGTAGACCCAATTTTCTTTCATTTTGGCAGGCTTAAGGCCGCGGGCGCGGTAATGAAAATGTAATGAAAATAAGTCAATGTACCTGGAAGTGACAACGAATATAGAACCTTCAAGTACGTCTCTTGTCAGTGCTAGGCTCGGTTCGTATGTGCAGGAACAATGATCGATGCCCCTGTCTGTTCCTATCTTGCTACTCTCGCAGGCAGCTGGTTACTCTACCGAGTCGGCACTAGCTCCACCATTCTATGGCCAGTGAGTGTCCGTATACATACCCAAGTGGCGGGGGAAGAAAGAGAGGTCAACAGGATATACAAAAGGCCCTGGTTCGCCAGCGTGCCATGGTCGTGATTCCATACAACAGCAAATGGTTCAGCCCGAGAACGTTCTGTGAGCAAATTTCATTAGAGCCTGAGTGAAATCATAATCATTTATGTCCGAGTCGGCGGGATGGAAACCTCACGTGATCCTTAACAATGATGCCGCCGGTTTAATTTTCGTATTTTCCGAAGATTCATAAACAGAATCTCCGAGTCGCGTCTGGTCTGCACTTGGTCTCTATGCTACTGTAACTCCTCGGAGCTTAAGCTTTAAGATCTGAAATCTTGGCGATATCCCCATACGTGGTCGTGAAGTGCCATGCGTGCTTTTCGCTGTTATTTTCGGTTTGGCTATTGCACTTGGTTGGAGAACACCTCAACTCTTCCAGCGACACAAGATAAATGCAAACTTCGACCACACGCCTGCGGGCATCGAATCATGGCATTCCAGCGCCCATCAATACGAACATTTCCAATCGCGCATCTTTGGATGGTCAATCAGACGCTACGATTCAGCTCTCTGTGAATTCAGGCTTGCCTCTGGACAGACCCATGTGTGTCGGGTGAGAATCTAGTTCGGGCCGTCTCGCTGCCGGACTTCGAAAAGCGGACAAGCGCCCTATCGTGTCCTCATACACATGAACCGTCATTCCCTCCTCCAGCCCCGGCCATTCGCCGTGGTGCGTGCCCCTGCCAGCACATCATGCTATGGGCCCTTTTCTGATTCCATCTCGCGTACCATTCGGAAAATTTGCTATTGGTTTTTCCATGTTGGGACTGAACACGGCCAGCCGGAACAGGGTCCCCTCGAGCGGGTTGGGGCCATTCCCAGGGCTGCTATGTATATTCTATCGTTATAAGAGTAGACCCATAGGGATGCTCTCCTGTGACGATTCTTGCCTGTGTCGGACGTCCCTCCTGCTTGGTACACGCTTCTAGTCAAAGCATGATGCTCGTCGGTCCCTTCGCTTTGCTCCTTCTGGCCTTTGCCGTCCCTGCCTTCTCTGCGCCGTCAAAGCCAAGCACGGTCCCAGCGCCAAGCACGATCCCTGCGTATAATATCACGAGAAATGATAACGTGCGTATCTCTATCCTCGATTTCAGAGGGTGTAGGCTAATCATTCCTACAGCTTGCTGTGTATGTCGGCATGACTCCCCACAGAAAGCTCCGTGCCGATACTGACGACGACAAGTTATTGGGGACAGGATGGTTCAGGAAAGCAACAGGATATCTCTACTTATTGCCAGGATAGCGCCATAGACAACATCATCATCTCATTCCTGACCGTGTTTCATGGCCAAGGCGGTCAACCGGAAATCAATCTGGCGAATGTACGTATTCTTAAGAGTCTTTACAGACGCTTTGGCAGATCGTACTTACGGAAGCAAAGACATGCAGCGCGTCTGGCGATACTGTGTTCGACGGGACCGGTCTCGCGGACTGCTCTTTCATGGCTCCTCAGATCAAGACGTGCCAGAAGAACGGAAAGATCGTCACGCTCAGCCTCGGCGGCGCAGACTCAAAGCCTGGTTTCTCCTCTGACTCTCAGGCGCAGGCATTCGCAGATCAGATATGGAACTCGTTCTTGGGCGGCTCGGGTGCCCCACGGCCGTTTGGCGATGCCGTACTAGACGGGTAAGCGCCCCGCCCCGCGTTTCGACGTCTTTGCCCCACTTGTTGTTGATACACGCGCGCGCGTTCAGGGTCGATCTCGACATCGAGCAGGGATCGCCTTCGGGCTACGCCGCGTTCGTCAAGCAGATCCGTGCACGCGCGAAAGGTGCCAAAAAGCAGTTCTTCGTCACCGCTGCGCCTCAGTGTCCATTCCCGGACGCGAACATCGGCCTGGCGCTGAACGGAGCACCGTTCGACGCAGTCTACGTTCAATTCTGTGCGCCTCCTCCTCTTCTCTCCGTCTCATCCTAACCGCCTTAAAAAAACAAAAACAGATAACAACTTTTGCGGCCTGGACCAGCCAAAGGTGGTTTTCATTTTCGTTTTTCGTTTTCGTGTCACGTGCTGAGTATGACTATTTGGGAATTTCCCAGGAGTACAACTTTGCCACATGGTGAGCGAACCGCCTGACGTGTCGTGTGTCCGCCACGTGCATCGCGCTCATGGGGATGTGTGCAGGGACCACTGGGCGAAGACCGTATCTGCGAACAAGAACATAAAGGTCTACATCGGCGCGCCTGCGAGCAAGGACGCTGCGGGCACGGGGTACGTCGACGTGGGCACGCTGGCGAACTACGCAAAGCACGCGCAGAAAACCTGGTCCTCGTTCGGTGGGGTCATGCTCTGGGAGGCATCTTTGGCAGTCGGTCAGTTACGGATCCAGTCCTTTACGTGTTCACTTTGACACTAAAATACGATTGTGCGACGCAGCGAACGACAATTTCCACAAGACGATAAAGACGTCGCTTTCTGCTGGCGCGCCACCACGGCCATCTGTCCCGCAGTCAGGGACACCGTCGACCACCGCGAGCACCGGGGGAGCAGAACCTCCCCTGATCACTATCCCGACGCGCGTCGGGAAGCCCATCGTTATCGCGCTTCCGGACTTGGGACTATAGTCGTCAACTATAGGACTTCAAAAAAAAGAAAAGGGAGCTCGCCTACTGTCACGAATTATATCACAATCAATAAGTGTAATCGTACCATATCATCCACTTCACCGCATGACCTCATGCATGACATGTACACACGTCCCCAGATCTGTATTTTGTAGGTAGTGCGCTCTCCTCGAAGTTGTGTGTTCCGTATATAAACGCCCCGGGCGGGCCCTTGTTTACGTTTTCTTTGATTACTTTGATAATAATGCATATACTGTAACCAACGTATGGTGACCATGATCCGTTACTATCATGCGCCGTATAGCGGGTTGGAAAGCCCCAGACCCCCATGCGTACCTGCCTTCCTCTCTCACGCGAGTTAAAATGAAACATGAAAGATCGTATGCCCACCACGGGCTGGGCAGTGCGACTCGCCGACTCATGCGTACTACAGTAGTCACTGCACCAAATACGCTTCGATTACTGGCCCCCAGCGTGCTCCACCACGGCACAAGCAAGATGACTCTGCCCGCATTACGTCCCCCGACACGGGGCGTTGACACCGCCTTTACGTGTTGATAAGATAAGTCTCACAGGAAGCATTATCTAGTCTGAGACATTCCCAAGACGGGCTCCACCACCGCCTGATCGCGCCGAATGTCGGTGCAGGTTGGGTATGATTGTGCGTGTGCGTGCGACAACTGTACACTACAGTACCCCACGGAGCCCGCCCACCCCCGCTACGGAGCGTCCCGGGCCTGATGCTGCGCCGGCGCGGCGGCGGCCTCCTCTTCCCGTATCTCACCCGCAACGAACGGCCACACCCCATCTGTATCTGCCGCCCGCGCCGCTCCGCCCGTCACGCCCATAACCTTGTACTCCCTGCCCATCCCCGCGGGGTCCACGAGCCGTGCAGTGGCCTCACTGAGCGCGTCCGCACGCGCGGGGGACGCCGCTGCGCGCTGGAGCGCGTCGACGCGCGTGCCGATGCCCATGTGGAGGAGGAAGGCGCGCTGCGATAGCGGGCCGTGCGCCGTCGCTGTTATCGGATGGATAAGATGAGCCCCTTTCTTTTAGAGGGAAAGAGGGAGGACGAGCAAGACGTACCGGTGCCCTTCAGCGCCTCGGCCAGGTACGCAAAGTCGACGTTGGCGGTGAGGTCTGCCTGTCCCGGGCGGTCGAATGGGTCCGCAAGCGCGTGTCCCTTGAAGGCCTGAGGAGCGAGTGATAAGAAGGGCTCCCTCAAGTAAGGAGCGGGTGAAAATCACATACGCGGAATGAGTTGCCGACGGCGTGGTCGGCTCCGTAGTCTACGACTAGCGCGCTGCCCCCCGCACCCTGGGAGACCAGCGTGCCGAGCTTGCGCGCCGTTTGGAAGGAGGCGGCGGAGACTTCGATGCGCGCGCCGATTGGGAGGGACGTGAAGCGCGGTGAAGAAGCGCCGAGGAGCGCCGAGACTGGTGTAGGTTCTGGTGCCAGGACAGGGCGGAAACGCGTTTTTGGCGTTGACGCAGACGGGTCAAGGGAGGGCGTGGCTGAGGCCAACGGCGAAGGTGAGGGCCTGAGGATAGTTTTGGCAGCCGGATCGTGGGCGGAGGTGAGCAAGACCTCTTTCCAGCCTTGGTGTGTTTTCTAACAAGATGAGGGTAACATTTCACGGTCGATATGGATTGAAGCCACGTACTTCAACGAGGTGGAATGGGAGCGCATCAAAGAACTCGTGCGCCACTAGCATGGTATAAATGCCATTTGCCGCGGGGACATCGTCAATCGAGTCATGCCAATGTATTTTCAGGCCGTTTTTGCCATCCCACGGCTCTAGTTTCTTTTGCTGTACAGCACGGAGGGAGGGACTTGACTCCACAAGGTGGACGTGCTTGATGAAAGCGCGAGAATGGGGCAATTGTGACAAAGTCTGTAAAGATTCGTCTGGTAAACGCAAGGTGTGCAGAAAAGGAGGGCTTGCGCACCCGGAGAATGTCATCCATGAGAGTGCCCTTCCCTGGCCCAAGTTCGACAAGCTGAATGTCGTGCTTCACTCCGGTGCCGAGATATTGTGATAGTAACCATATGCCCAAGAGCTACGCGTCCACCTGACGGTTCGTTATCGTCGGTCAGGCCCAAGGAGGGGTCACGCGCCTCACCAAATGCCTGGCTGATCTCTGGGCTGGTAATAAAGTCACCCCGGGCACCAATCACCGCGTTCTCAGGGTTCATATAGTAGCCTTCCGTAGGGTGGGACAAGCAATGTTGCATGTACGTCGCGTAGGACACGGGTCCATTTGCCTGTACCCAAAAAACGACTTTGTCAAGAGACAAAAGACAGAGAGCGATTCAGACCAGACCTTGATGGTGTCCAATAATATCTTCTCCACTGCTGTCACCGAAGATGGCGATGACTGGACGTAGCGACAAGACAGCAGAGTACGACAGACATTCCTGTGTCGAATTAGGGTCCGAGCAAGAAACATGTTGACTCGACCAGGCCTGTGACTCGAAAGAAGCTGACTGGTCCCACGACTCGGAGTACTTGTACTGCAACACTGTACTTCTCTTCCCCTCCCAACCCAATTTTCGTTTCTAACCTTTCGCTTGTCCTTATCAACATGGCGACTCGTACGTTCGCCACCAACGCCTTTTTTAAAATATTAACCTGCTGGACAGGTCTCCAATTCGAAAACAGCAGCGACATCGGCGTGTTCTCCAAACTCACAAACTCGTACTGCCTCGTCGCCATCCAGGGCAGCACCAACTTCTACTCCGCGTTCGAGGCGGAGCTCAGCGACGTCATCCCCGTCGTGCACACCTCCATCGGCGGCACGCGCATCATCGGCCGTCTCACTGCCGGCAACCGCCACGGGCTTCTCGTGCCGTCGTCGACGACCGACCAGGAGCTCCAGCACCTCCGCAATGCCCTGCCGGATGCTGTCGCCCTCCAACGCGTCGAGGAGCGCCTCTCCGCGCTCGGCAATGTCATCACGTGTAACGACCACGTCGCACTCGTGCACCCCGACGTCGACCGCGAGACGGAGGAGATCATCGCGGACGTCCTCAAGGTCGAGGTCTTCCGCCAGACCATCGCCGACAACGTCCTCGTCGGCTCGTACTGCGCGATCACGAACCAGGGTGGGCTCGTCCATCCAAAAACTTCCGTCCAGGACCAGGACGAGCTTTCCAGTCTATTACAGGTTCCTCTAGTGGTCTGTCCTCTCTCTCCCCATGCGATCGCATTGCTGATGGATGGTTTGCTACCAGGCCGGTACCGTCAATCGAGGTTCCGACGTTATTGGCGCCGGCCTGGTCGTCAATGACTGGTGCGCATTTACCGGGCTCGACACCACCGCGACGGAGATCAGCGTTATTGAGGCGACGTTTAGTGCGCATTCTCCCTCCTTTTTTTTCTCTTTTGGACTACCCTTACCTATTCTCGTCGACTTCCCCCTCCGCAGAGCTCCAAGGACAAAATGCAGGCGCTGTTGTCGGCGAAATGCGCGACGCGCTCATCGATAATTGGGCATGAGACCTACAACTCGTCGCCTTCCGGATGCCTCTTATCACCTGGGTCCTTGTCGTTGTCTATCTTCGGAGTTGTCGTGCATCATCAATACCTGTATTTTGTACACTGCATCTACCAACTTTTGCGAGCAATGCTACCATCAGCAACCTCACGAGTGATAAAAAAAATAACTACATGTATACCACATTAACCAAGGCCAGTCGTTCGTTCGCTCAGGCGCTCATATGATAAGATACTCCAATACTCAATAACCCGACGCTGCTCCCAAAACAAACCTGAACCCGACTCACTTGACCAGCAAGCCCGTCGAAATAATATCGTCTCAGCGCATGGGCCGCAGGTTCCCCGTCACGACCATGCTCCACTCGCCCGATGCTGTAGACTCTAGATCGATGTTGAGCGCTTCTGCGCACCCCTCGCACGTCCCGCACGTGCCACACGCTTCCTCCCGCACAACGGAAAGCACCTTGGCCTCGCGCCCGCGCTCGAGCGGTAAACTGATATTCGGCCGCGATGATAGGGTCCAGACCCCAGCGCTCTGCATCACCGACGCCGCCGACGCGGGGGCGACCGGCCCTCCTCCGGAATGCTTCCGCACGGGCCGCACGCCCGCCGCTGCGAGGACGTCCACGATCGGCGCATGGCCCGACGTGCTCTGCATCCGGTGCGCATACGTGCAGCTCAGCCTAGTGAGAGTAAGCGGGTCAAAAAAAAGGCAAGAGATATATAAGGATCGCACGTACCCTGGCCCAAGCACGAACTCGCCCCCGAGCTGCGCGGCATCGCCTCCCCGCTCCCACACGGGCATCCCGACGCGCAGCGCGTGCGCGACGACCATCGCGAGCCCGCTCATTGCGCCGTGCCGCACATACGATCCCGTCGTGCTGCCCTCGGTCGCGGGGCGCGCCTTGGTTGCGCCGGACGGGACTTGGCCCATGCCGAGCGCGCGGTACAGCGCCTGGCCTGGCGACGTGTCGACATAGAGCTCGTAGGGCAGGCGGAAGATCTCTGCCGGTGTGAGACGATCGTTAGGCAGAGGTTAGTATGTTTCAGGTGGTTTGGGACACGTACGGCGATAGGAGCGGATGAGGCCATACGACCCACATCCGATCACGATGAGGCGCACGCCGGAGCGCGAGAGCGCGGCGTGGTCTCCGTCGCGCATGAGCGATGTAAGGTAGTCCTGACATAATGGGCACCTGCGTGATGCGGCGTGTTTAGTTTAAGCGACCCCAGGAGAATTAAAAAGACGAGGATGCGTGCATACCAGAAGTGCCGGATGAAGATCACCACCGTGCGTTGTGTGCGCCATAACTCTCCGAACTGTACGCGCACGCCATTCTCACGCACGACCTGCAAGCGCGCGGCATGTGCGAGTTGCGTCGAGCTCAGCGTTCCCGATGCTCCTGGCTCCGATAGCGAGCGCGGGTGTACTTGATGATAGGGATGATGGCCGTGGCCGTGGTGGTGGTGATGTCCATGCTTCTCTGATATATGAGGACTATGCCGGCCATGCGACGACGAGGGGGAAGCGTCGCGGCGCCGCAGTTGAGGCGCCGACGCCGTTGACATGTTGTCTACGTGCGACGAACTCGAAGATGCCGACTGTAAGACGCTCGAGGCTGACGCGTACGCCATGCGCGACGGCAGAGGAATGGTGTGTGCAGTGCGTGGAGGTGGCGGCGGGGGTAGGTTACTCGCTTGGGATGGCGGAAAGGGGTGAGCGGATTGTGGAGCAGGTGGAAGCGCACAAGGAGCACGTGGGGCTGCCGCGCCTGCAGGGAGGCCGGTGTGTGACAATGCAGGCGGCGCCGCGTGGACGACGTGCAAATTTGGTGTGCTATGTGTGGGTGGCGATGGTGTCGAAGGCGCATGCTGGACTTGCGTGCGCGTCAGTCCGTGACCATGCGCACGCGGCGGAGGGGTAGGTGGGGACTTCTCGACTGGCTCCGGAATCGGATGTGCGGTAACAGTGGGTGGGCTCGGTAGAGGACGGGATATAGGCAATGGCGTCGAGGTACTGCGCCTCGCTGAACATCTTTGGGAGCTCCGAGATAGCGAACGGTGCTTCAGCGCGGGCGTGGGTTCTGATTCTGGTTTGGGAACAGGCTTTGGAAGTGCGGGTTTCGCGCTGGTGACACTTTGATTACGCGGCGCAGGCGGGACGTTGTCGGCATTTTGATGCGGAAAAGCATGAACGGCAGCACAGGCCTGGCTCCCTGGTTGCACTTGTGCGCGTTGGTCTACCTCGCGTTCCTTCAACTCGAGAGCAGTCTCGGCAACGGGTGACGTCACTAGGTTCTCGGCCACGATGGCCTGTGCTTGCGTGACTGCAGGAGTGGTGGCCGGAGGGAGTGCGTGAATAGAAGCATCTTGAGAAGCAAGCCTGTCTGCAGCATCTGCAGCAGCCTGCAGTGTGCTGCGTAGTGACGAGGAAGCGCTGATTCTCCGCGCTTGCGATCCCGTTGATGTGAGTGCACGTAGCCGGGCGAAGCGCCCATTCTCACGCTGGACAGACTCGGGCTCTGATTCGACACATCGCTGCTGCTTCGGGAAACGGAAGTTCAGCTGCAGAGGCAAGGAATCTAGGTCTTCCGGTGGCGTTGATACACGACGGGAGCTCGAGACACTGGGTGGGAGAGTGGTTGCGAGGGTCGGAACTTTTTGGTTGGCGGAAGATGTCTGGGGTGGAGTGGTGAAGAGTGGTGGGGATGCAGATGGGAGGGCGACGGGTGCAAAAGGAAGTGTGAGAGCGACAGACGCCGGAAAGGAGGTGGGACGGTTGCTCTGAATTGAACTGGGGGTCTGTGGGCGTGAAGAAGCAGAGTAAAAGGCCAAGTCACGGGACCACGAGCTAATTGAGGATTCTGATGGACTACGTTTCTCGAGGGGTGGTGGGGGAGAGATGGTACGCGAAGGAGGGCATTCTGAACGCTCCTCTGCAACCTGAGGCGTAGGCATGTCGACTTGCATGAGGTGCATGCTCTTGTGTACCGGCACTGCGTCGCTTGAGAATTCTGGAACACCATCAAGCAATGCTGCGGATACGAACGAACTGCTGCATGAGCGCGGTCGTACTAAGGCCTTATTCACCTGCCGTAGTCCATGTGTAGACTCCCCCGATGAAGTCGAAGAGGATGTGAGCACACTCGTACTGCTGTCGTACGGCAGCAGCGAGTGCCGCCTGCTGACAGGCGAGTCCACGTTGGACTGGGGTTCTAGGGCAGCCCGCGATTCCAAGAAGGAAAACGCGCCCGAGCGCAGCGCAAACACCGATTGTGAGCGGCGCCGCGACTCGCGTCGCCGTGTCTCTCTCGCACCCGGACGTGGTGTCGTCGAAGCGATTACGCTCGTCGTAGGGGCTTCGCTTGACGAGTTTTCGTGTATTCCAAGGCCCAAAGAAGCCCCTTTGCGTAATTGGGATGCATGTCCTAACCAGCGGTTCTCTCCAAACTGGAAACCCGGAGTAGTTGCCTTCTTTCGCTGGTGCACAATGAAGGTTGCCAGATCATGAACCTTGGAGGGTCCTGGGTCCTGAATTGCGACAATGGGAGACTCGTATGCTGAGTTTGTGAGGGTCGCGGTACGATCACGGAGGACGGAAAGCGGAGCAAAAGGGTCGGTTGGGTCGGGCTCGGGGTAGCGCGCTGAGTACGGAAATGGTGGTGGCGGCTTGCGCTTAATACGGTGCGCGCCAGAGTCTTGGTACGGCTCAGACGACATAGCGTCCAATCGGTGAAAATAATGTTAGTACTTTGTGGTTAGAGCCTCAAGCTCTGGGGTAGGAGTAAGGGAGCAGTAAGGATACATCGACGAGGGCAGCAGCTGGTTGAAGTAGGTGGGAAAATGAGGGGAAAACGTTGTCCTGAAGGGATAGTGTGAGATGGCCACGTTGGCGGGGCGTGGTACATAGGGTAAGACTATCACGGACATCACTATTCTCATCGCACTGAGAACCAATGGACGCGGCGATTGCCGCAAAATAACGTAGTAAACTTTCACATTTCCCCTGCTGCATCGAGTTGTTTCGATCCGCTGTCCCCCAGAAAGCTTAGAATGGCGAAATACTGTTCCTGGACCCGATTAACAAAACAAGCTCAATAGGTAGAGATTGTTGCGAAGTGGTTATTATGAAAGTGCACCCAAAAAGGGCCGCAGAAACAAGGCTCTGAGTCCATTTGTAGGTGAAAGCGCTGGTGCAGGACGCAAAGGGCTTGACGACGAGCGAAGATCTCTGGTGCCTTTGCGATAAGGCACTATAGTCACAACTTAGAATACCTGCTTTATTGGGATGGTTGTTCGGAAGATGGGCTACGAGAGCCCAGGCAGATCAAACGGCTCACAGTACGCAGGGAGCTGAGGCCAAGGAGCCCAGGTCTAGAGGTCGAAGTCGGTGATTTGCTATAGTCGGATCTAGACCTGCAAGGAGAGGCGTTGGCGGGGAAGGTATTCACTCAGTGGACAAGGCATGGACAGCTCCACGTAAAATGAAGCTACACGCAACGTGATCTCGAGGAATTTGGAAAGGTTTCATCTCCGTGGCGCCGCGACTCCAAGTTAATGGATCAGTGAACTCTGCCTTTGTCAACCGTCAGCCATGTTTGGATATTCGGCGAAAACAAGGGCGCCTTCCAAGGTAAGCTAGGAAAGAACCTGAGGAATGAGGTGGTTGTTGTATGTGCTAGAAATTGGGGGAGAAACGAGCTAGACTTCAAACAAATTGAAGATCAGAAAACATGCGGTAGCTGGGGGGGGAGAGTGAGGCTATTAGCCGGAAATGAGCATGTGATTGCAGCATGAATAAACCAGCGACCAGCGGACTCATATCACGTTGGGAGGTGATACAATCCCGGCGGAACGACAAGACCGCGGGGGGATGGAAGAGCGCAGAAACGCCACAGCACGGGGAGATAGCACTTCATACACGAGTCGAGCGGGTGCACCCCTAACTATTTTCGGAGCCAAGGGGAGCATATGCAAGGCCTACAGACGGCGAAACCTTACGAAAATGGAAAAGTGGGCAAAAAGACCGAAGGAACGAACATCGCCAGATCTATCCAAGTTAATTGTCGGAGCTCCCTCATAGCCGTACGAAGAGTAGGTTTCAGGTGGTTTCTTCTAAACATTATTACCGAGGACACGAACCGAACCGATGTGTAGGCCCCACCAGGACTTGCCATGCGGCCCAAGGCGTATCTGCTGGGTGCTTCAGTCCAATCCCCTCTCTTCCTACGCACACGGAAAACACCTTACCTGACTTATCGCTGCAGCGTTCCCTAACACGTTACACTTTCAGCGACGATACACGATCGCGGATTGGGGCATGGCAAGCTGAGGGTAACATACGAGAGCGACTAGCACACCCAGCTTGGTTCGTGTCGAGCTTGGCATACTTCCTGATATTCACGAGACCAAAGGTCAATAAACGCCGCGCTCGGAGACGTCGAAGTGTTAAACTGGAATTATTGCCACGCGCCGAATTGGGTACGTGATGGAGCAATCCTGGGGGGCATACTGTAGGTGACTGGAGGCGCTTTGTTTGCATGCCGGGGTAGCTCAGCTGGGAGAGCAACAGACTGAAGTGCCATGCATTCTGGAGGTCCCGTGTTCAATCCACGGTCCTGGCATTATTTTTCCTTTTCTTTTGGCTTGAGTAGAGTCTAAGTTAGTTCATCATCCATGTCGCAGGAGATATCAATTACAAGACAATCGATGATACATCCTACATTCTATTGTGTAAGATACAAAAAAGCTGCAAAGCACACGTCGATCAACTGAACGCCGTTGTGGATGAGACGAGGAGAGACCGTCACTGGCAGTAGACTTCTATGACTGCTCGGCAGGAGCGTCATGCCCCCCCTTCTTCTGCGGCCGCGCACCGAAGATGCCCGTCCCAACGCGAACAATATCCGCGCCAGCACCCAACGCCAACTCAAAGTCGTCCGACATGCCCATACTCAACAGTAACCTCCTCCCTGCTGTTCCCTCCACACCACCCGCACCATCCACGCCGTCCCCCACCTCCGCATCCTCGCCCCACGCCCCATCAGCCGGCAACGCGGGCACAAGCCGATCGCGTGCTTCCCTGAGCACCGCAAAGTCGCGTTCGCCAGCGCCCGTCGCGCCGATCGTCATCAGCCCGACGAGGCGCAGGCGCGGACACGCGCGGACGACGTGCGTCGCGAGCTGCACCATCCCGCATCCATCATGACCCCCCTCGCCTTCCCCGGTGCTACCGTCTGGCCCCGGCGCTACCCCACCCTTCGCGGCCTCCCCGGACGTGTTGATCTGCACGAGCACGCGCAGCGGGGCGTGCGTCGTCGCGCGGTGCCGGTTCAGTGCGTCGGCGACTTTGGTGCTCGAGAGCGTCTGCACGGCGTACAAGTTCTCCACGCCTGCAGATCGATCAGCGTCTGTCCTTCCTCTCCACAGAAAGGACCAAAGGATGGAGAAAGGCTCACCGGCGAGTGCTTTGGCTTTGTTCGACTGCACGGTGCCGATAAAATGCCAGCGCACGTCGCGCGGCAGTGCAGCTGCTTTTTCGATGAGTTCCTGTGCGTAGTTCTCGCCAAAGTCGCGCTGCCCTGCGTCGTAGCATGCACGTATGTCTGCTGCGGGCTTATACTTGGACACTGCTACGAGTTTCGGCGTAAGTCCCGGCAGATTCCTAGCAGATATAGCAGCGGCGATGCGAGCCCGGATATCGCCTAGAGCGGCGTGCAGCTCCACGGTGCGTCCCAGAGATGTGCTAGGTGATACCAATGGCATAGAACTCATCAGTTTAATACGGATGTGAGCGTGATAGTGGTCGTGAACGATGCTGCTGCGAACGGTGGTTGTTCGCATCTACTGACACAGTCTAATTCGAAGAACTGCTGTGGGACAGGAATTGACTTATTAAATCTGAATCATCTGATTTTCGGTGCGAGTAGCCACTTATCAAAACTACGACGCGTAATCACAAATGCTGTACAGCCGATAACAAAAAGTATACACTGGTAAGTAGACGTACAACACGGGAGACGTCGTCGTCGTCATCGTTCATACATGGAGAGGGGGAGGGGTCGGTATGAGACTGGCCAAAGTAGAGGATGGGGGATTATGCTTATGAAAAGGCTATGAGAGTAGGAGGCGAGATGGAGTAGGGGTAGGTGAATTTTGGGCAATGTGAATGCAGGTGTGCAGAAGAGGGGATAGGTAGCGACTGGAATACTAAACGCATGGTACACATATCGGGGACGGGGGCCGAGACAAAGGAAACCGACACAGAGAAACCTAAGTAGAGGAGGTAATGGGCGGCAAGAGGAGAAGGGGGAAGTGAACGGAGACTATCCGCATGGCTTTCTGGGTTCCTCACATATGCAAGTACTTCTCGTTGAGGAGGTGCACCTCGCGCGCAAGGTAGGGCCAATTGACGCCACGAGCTAGTTCCACGTGCTGGCGCTCTGAGTCACCTGCCGCACGCTCGGTCGCGAGCTTCACCTCCCAACCACAGAGGTTATACATTAAGCGCATGTTCGGCTGAATTAGTACGCTCAGACGGCGCGAGCGTACAACAAGATACGCCTCGACGAGGGAGATTCCGAGGTGCTTCATGACGTATGCGATTGTGACCGTCGCGCTGCGCGAAACGCCTACCCGGCAATGCACGAGTACTTTGCCACCTTGCTCGCGCGCCCGATCGATCCACTCACAGATCGGAGCCAGCTGGGGCTCGAGTGTGTCGATGCCGTCGTCGCATACCCCTTTGATATCGAGAACCTTTATGCGGCCTTCGCGTTCCTCGATGTATAGGCTGCCCCGCCGTTCTGACGATGAACCCGTTCCGACAGCGCTCGACTGTTTTGTCGGACCCTGGGTCGCCGCCATTCCAGCAGGGCACTCGTTGGGAGGAATGAGTGCACACTCCCCAACCGAGACCACGTGCGTGATACCGAGGGCGTGAAGCATGTATGCATTTGATGCGTGATTTCTGCGCAAAATAGTTACCATGTGAGTGACATGAGGAGTGGAGGCAGTAATAGTACACACAGGTTCCCGAGGTATAGGAATGGTAGGACACGACTTGGAAAGCTCCCATCGAAACGCGGATCATCAAACCAGACCTGATGGTCATCAACAAGTGATGGCAAATGTGGACTTGTGCTTGCACGAGGCCGTCGCATTGACGATATGGGGGCGCTGCCCGAATCTTCGTAGGATGCGGACATTGCACTGGAGTTCACGTCGGAATCGGGGGATTTGGTGCGGGCCGGTCCAGAGAGGTAACGTCGGGGAGAAGGCAATTTAGCATGGCGATCACGCGCCAATCTGCCCTCGACGGACTTCAACAATCGAACATCGGTCTCGTAAACAAAGAAACTGCGTTTCTTTGCGACCTGGATCATAAAACGCTCAATCTTCAATAAAGTCGTACTTGTTCACGGACTCACCTGGAGCTCGAGATAAGCCTCAGGAAGCGATATACCACGCAAGGCCATGATCAATGAGAGAGCAAGCACGCTACTCTCGGTGTATCCGTCCGAACTCCAAATCAGGATCTTTGCAGGCCGGCCCAACCTACGCTGAGAAGTAGGCTTCAACAACTTTTCCAGAAATTCGAGGAACAAAGTCATCTCGTCGACGACGGGTAACAAAGGGAATGCGAGATAGACGATAGCCGCCGCATTCGGCGGTGGCCGTGGTCCTTTCGCGCCAGTCGCCTGCCACCGCCGCTCGAGTTCCATCAAGTGCTCCTGGGCACTAAGGAGAAAGCCTAGGGTAGGCCGTGGCGCCCGAAGTCGACACTCGATGCAGATGTCGTAACCCATCCCGTCTGCCGGCGAGTTTCCAGTGCTGTCAAGCAGATCGATGCCTCGGAGAGGAGGGTCCGAGGGGTTGCCAGAATAGAACGGGACATCGTTAACGTTGCCGAGGAAAACTTGGCCTAAGCCAGGTGTCCACGAATGGACCTCCTGCAACTTGTCGTCTTCCTGAGCATGGGACGGGACGGTGAGGATCTCGCTAGCTCGTGTCAGCTCTCGCATCTCGTCTTTCTCACGTTGTGCGAAGTTAATGGTATTGGGTCCGACTAGGAGATGCTTGAGCTTGCCACGTAACTCCGCGGGAGTAGCATCGAGTACAAAGACGTTATATGGAATTCGAGAACCAGCGCGGGCTTCGATAGCTTGTTTGAACTTCTCTGCGACGGCAAAGGCAGCCCGTGTTGCGCCTCGGCGGGAATAGACGACAATGTCCGAAAGTGTCGCATAGATTGGCTGGGCAGTGACGACAAATTGAGCAAAAGCGGAAAGGAGTTGGCAAAGAACGAATTTAGAAAATGGCAAAACGAAATTGGGTTGAGGGGGGAAAGAGAAGAGTAAGCTGCTCCACCGGAAAACACTAAACCGATCGTCGCCCAAGGTCAGGGGTCAAGTGGGGCGCATTCTTGATGCCCAATTGGGGAAATGGCGCATAAACGCCCAAATTGGGTTTGCCATCAAGCAAATGCATGTCAACGATGGCTCTGAAACAGCTAGCACTTCCCCGCAGTGATCATCTGACAGTTCGGGGTACGCAGGCGCCCATATAGAACTCGATGATAAATCAAGCAGGATAAGGATTGGAACAGCGGAGATGAATGGCATGGGGACAAGGGCAAGGCAAAATGACATGGGAGGACACACGTACCACTTGAATGTCAAAATTGCGTAGCGAGATGCCATCAGGGACGCGTAGAGGGGTAAACTCTGCGTTCCCTTCTGCGTTGAAGTGTAATAGTTCCCGGAGCTTGAAGCCAGAGGCAATGAGAGGAGCGGTTCGGGGTCGAGGTTCGGGAGAGGGCGGCCCCAGAGGCATACATGATGGAGTGGGCGAGTCGAGAGAAGTCGCTGGGGTGGATGGCGAAGGAACATGAAGGGACCGAGAAGACGAGGACGAACTAGAAGAGACCGAGGCACTGCGGTCACGAGCCGTTGTCGTATTGGTATATATGCGTGGCGCACGGCAATGTACCGGGTGCATATGGGGTGTAGTGTCTAGGTCTGAGGTGTCGCAGGTGAGGTCGGTGGGATTAGGTAAGAGACCTGAGGGCGAAGGTGATGGTGAATGCGGGGAACTTAGCGGTCCTTGGTTGTGGGTCTGATCGAGGTCGAGTTCGGTATCTACGTCCATGTCAATGTCCAGCCCAAAGGGATGACCGACGTCTCCTCCGTCACTACCGTGCTCATCATCAGAGTCGTCGCTAGCAACGACATCCGAGTCATCACCATCGTCGCTAGAAGGGGTATCGTCGTCTTCACAAGCGACCCAAATTAGTCCACGGAAACGAGGTGGGATTACGGTGGTGTCAGAAGTGACAGAGAAAAAGGCCTTCTGCTGCTCATTTTCACCTTCGAGGCCATGAAGAAATGGGAACAGGACATGATCCGGTGCGTGGGAGGCAGTGGCGGCATGGTGAATGGATGCGAACTGGGATGCAGAAAGTGCGCGGATGGGTGTATGCGGTGCAGGACGGGGAAGAAGTACAGGGAGAGAAGATAAAAAGTCTGGAGGATAGTCAAGACCATGAATGGAATTATCTTCTGAAGAGGTGCAGGGAACGGATGCAGGGGTCATTGGTATGCGGGGGAAGAAGAGGGAGTCGTGGTTGCAGAGGTGTTGTGGGAATGAAAAGGCTTCGTGTTAAGAAGGAGGTGCGCCGCTTGGCCACCAGCTTACATCTGAGATTGCAGCCGCGTCTCCTTATCATATATATATATTCCATTCTTATTCACATAAAATATCGTTTCGATCGCAACTGCTGACCTACGCTTCGTTAACGCTCGCATCGTGTCCCTTCTCTGACCCTCTCTTGTCGTCTTTCCATCAACTTCCCTGCCCCTGCCCTGAGACGTAATTAATCGTTTTCCCAGACCTGTTGAGAGCTCAGAGGAGAAGGACAGGCGGGCACGCTGTCTCGTGATCTGGATCTCTCAACCCTTATCGCTCCTCATCCGACAGTCTGGCTCCGTAGTTCAGAACGGGAACCCCAGATCTCACTATGCCGTCCTTAAAAAACTTTGACGACAAGCGACGGCTGCAATCGGAGGTTTCGGCCCCATTCGCATTCCAATTTGAGAAAACGGACCATGACGCTTGCACGAAGCTACATGAAGAACGAAAGCATGAAAGGTAGAAACACAAGTCAAACGCAGACCTATATGTGGGTTTGTCAATTAGCAGAAATGCCGGCATGGTTTACTCACTCATAAATCACACGCTCGACATTCTCAGCGACGTACGACACTCTACCTCCGGGTCCTCTTACCCCAACTTCTCATTCCGTAATCCCGTAGTCCAGCCCCGCATGGACTTTGGCTCCATCCGACCCCCAATTCCTTATGACCCGTTCAGTTCACCTTGACGATCACCACGCTGCCCCTGCTGACCTTTCGGATCCTTGGGTATACCAAACCCGGCTCTTGCCGTCTTGCCCCTCGTGACTTGACCCAGTGCCCGCCCCGACTGCATGGCCAATTAGCCTAGATCGTTGGGCGACTCAAGTGGCGATGCTATAGCCGCGTCGCGCTATGCGCAACGGCGGAACTCGATGGCAGTAGGTGGCCGCTCAATGCACAGCCGTCCGCTGTTCGGGGAATGTGCCCCGCCACACAACGTGATGCAACTGCTGGTTGATCCAACTGACCCCAACAGGCACTGGCGGCGCCGCCTCCGCCGGCTTATCAACACTCCTCAAGAACTCAATTGGTAAGTAAACCTTGCCCGAGGCGGGCTAGAAGCTCCCATCCCTCTGCCAAGACCATCCGAGCATCGCAAGAGATTGCGCAAACCTTCCTTCCTGCATCGCATGTCCCCCCACCCCACCCTCAACGGCAGATGGCAACGACAGATGGTGACCCCGTCCGGTGCGCTCTCTCAGTCTTATTGTAACATCACCCTCACTGACCTTCCTGCAGTTAATAAGGTTCGTTCGTCATTCCCAGCCCCGGCAATCATTGCCGGCGCCGGTCAGAAGCGCCAAACAGACGCATTTTGCGTGCCCACATCCCAACTTTGCTCCCTCCGCCCCTTTCGCCTCTATGCACCGTATACAGTTGTACATGAGACAGCAACCGGCTCACACCCACTGCGAAAAAAATATCTCCTGGTTCCCATTTTCTGGCCAACTCTAAGATAGCTTCGCCCTTATTCGTGTGGGCGTATCTCGCCAGCTCCTGAGCACACATAACCTGTCCTGCCTCAGCATACCCCATCTAGTTGGTTTTATTCTTTCGTCCGGCATTTAGCGAACACTTGAGGGTCTCGAACACTCTGGAACGTTACAACGGGTCCTCTGGGAGGGCGTCGCTAGTACCCATCTCAATGGCGCCAAGGCAACTCTGATATCGTGACCCAGTTCCGACCATCGCGCTACCGAGCCTGATGGACGGGACCACCATCATCACAGACAGAATACGCTTCTCTTCCTTCTCCGCCACCTGATGGTCTGAATAGACCTTTATGTGCGCGTGGCCCGGGTGCCACAGTTCGCCAACCTGTAGTGGAGGTCGGAGTTGTACACGTTTGCAGGAATATTTGGATTTCTTGGAGCTGCCTCAGCATGTGATGAAGCCTTGGACATGTTATCTTGCACCGCAGCCCAACTCTATCTAAATATAGAAAGGCAGTTGCGGGCAGCATAAAGCTTCCCCTTCAGCCCGTTGTTACCTCCACGCCACACATCCCACAGTGCGGCGCCTTGCGCACGAGGAGGAATAGACGAAATTAGCCCCTGTCGGCATCGACGATTCGCTTCTTTCGGCCGTCGTCTGCTCTCTCGTTATCAAACTCTCTGGCTCCTGTGAAATTGCTCGTCGACGGCGTTCTGTAAATGGGGCCGTTCATGAGTGTCTGCAGCGGGTCCTCCCGAAGAAGCCAGGGGTGCGCCGAGACTGATCAACAAAACAGCCAAGGATGACCCGCACAAGTGGGAGTTCGCGCTTCACGCTCCGCCAATATATACACATTGGTTTTTGAGTATAGCCTCGCTCGATTCTTTTCGAATGAACCAAAGCCATTGTTATCGCGCGCGCTTGTGACCCACCATAGCGGTAAGTTAAGTTATCGGTATGCTGTGCCCGTGCAAGATGCGGTGCGGTATCATGCATGATCAGAGACTTTGTTTTCGTTTCGTGTCTTTTTTTCGTCGTCGCGTGCATCGAAAGACACGTTCTAACATCCAAGAGGTCAAACGTACAACCTTGACTACACCACACTCGCTTACTCATTCCGCAGATGTCCTGCAAGAAGAAACACCTGTTCGTTCGACCCTTTTTTGCTTTGGACACATACAAGCCGGCTTACTCCTATCTGTCAATTACACATCCCTTCTCTGTAGAATGGCATCACCGAAGGGTTACGTGCGTCGGAACGAAGAATGGATGTCAGTGAACCCGTCACTTTCGTTCGTTCGGGCTCGAGCTTGGCGTTCGGCGATTCGGTTTCACTCGGATTTCGGAGTGACGAGGCAAAAAGAGCGCGTACCTGTCGACATATTATTCAGCAGTGGCTGTCAGATATGCTTGAAAAATAACATGCGGAAGTTGCGAGCGACGTGTCTACCAGCAGCGAATATTCTGATGGTCCGAATCGTTATCGTTGTTGTCGGTACGAAGGCCTATCTCCACCATTATCACCAGAGCCCTCTATCGGGTCCCACGGACTCCCACCCAACCCATCGCATGGTAACTGGCGCTAGTTCTGCTCCTATTGATTCTGCATTTATGCTCTGCCGCATATAACTAAGACAAAGATGCGGTTCTCGAATACGCGAGGTTTCCCCAAACTGTACAGTGTATACTGAAACAAAGGAGCCGCCGTCCTCACAGACACTGGCACAAGATTTACAATACGCATTAAGTAAAACAGCTTCGCTAGGGAGCACTCCGGGGCCGGGATTACAGGTTATCTGCGAGGAAACAGCAGTGGCAAAGCCGAAGACTCCTTCAGCAACGCGGAACAGCCCATTTTTAGCCTCGCAGCACTATCTAATGCGCAGCGTCGCGCCTTGCGCGCAACGCGGGCCCGCGGGGGTTTCCCGGCTATATATGCACATATATTCCGATCGTTGCCTTGAACAAAGCAAGTCGTGAAGTAGGCCGCACGTGGTACTGTAATCGGTAATCGGGTATGTAGGTGAGTTTTCGAACTGGCTCTTTCTCTGGCTGTTGGCCTTTTACAGTAGGCCTACTGCGGACTTGGCGATGGAGAGTGGCTTCCATTCTTTCTCTTTTATTTTCTTCCCCACGACAACTCGTTCCTAGGCGGTCGGATCCTCTGTGCCACCTACCCTCCTCAATACCTCGAGTGCCAAAAGGCTACTGCGGTACTGGCTCAATCTCGTGAAAGACGGCACCCACAAAAATTCTTACACAAAAATTCTTTTTGTGCCTGGGACCTTTCCAGAACGAACGAACGGGCGCCACCACCACCACGTTGCCCGTACTTTGATGCCCCGCTTCTGAACTTCCTTTGTGCGACTTCGCTCAGCCTCACTGGCGCACTCTGGCATTTGTTTCTCACACTCCCTGACTTGCTGGCCACAGTATCTCGCCGATACGGCAAAACCACGGGAGTTCGCATCGGGAATACCCGACATCACGCCATCGAAACCGGGAAAGATGAGCCTAAATTCCCGTCTCTTCTTTCATCGCGGGTCCTTCTTCCGTGATGGAGCGCCCGCCCTCCAGGTGGGACGTGGGTCTGAGCTGGTCTCAGAACGTTCTACTGTTGCCCTGCTGCGGTGTAATCCTCTCGTCCAAGGGTCTGCGGCCCTGGACCTAGCCAGAATCGAGGCCAACGGACCTTGCGCAGATACACACTGCCCCGTTTCATGGGCCATCATAGAACCGGGTTATCTATCCGCCAAGTGATGCGCCAGGACAAAAGGACGGCCGTAAAGAACTCCGTTCTGTCGTGTCTGCTTTTCTGCTAACCAAACTCTCCAAAGAAACGGGAGATCATCGGATCACCCTAAGAATGAAAAATGGAGCGACTCAAGGCAAGGGAAAGAGCGCTCGTTTTTTTTGCTTGGTCATCGACCCATCCTGGCGAGATGAAACAATCCCTTCAAAAAAGACAACTGGGCTGCCATTTTCAGTTATCACGGATTGCCGTAAAATCCTGAGACGAACAATGATTTTTTTCCGATGTCGCGGCGATCGGATGCCCGTATCGAAGTTCGTCTCGTAGAGGCGCGGAAACAGAGATGCCTGTCTGTGCGTACGCGAGAAAAACTCGCCTATTCATTTGACTATGGAGCAGCTCAAAATGGTCTCTCCAGCGCTCGATCGATTTCATTTCAATTTGCTACTTGCTCCTGCTTCCCTAATGTGGCTAACGCTCCATATCCCCAGTTTCTTTTCAAAGACAAAGACTCAGATAGACCGGTGACCGTTCGCTCTATGGGGTGTCAGTTGCGCTTAGGACGCACGATCGGGGATCCTCCAGTCGCTCGCGACCCCTCACCCTGATTCGAACGGCTGGTCACGAGTCTAGGACCCAGAGACTTTGGTACGGTAGCTTTACCTCCGCCGTCTGATGTCCGCAGACTTAAAAGGAAAATGGAAAAGGACACCGACTCTTCACCGACTCTTCGGTTTTGAGTGAGATCTCGATCTCAAGGCTGATAAAGAGGGGCTGACCGACGGAACTTTGAACAGGGAACGGTGCTCACCTTTGGGCACCTTGCGCATCGTGACGCGACAGAGAAAACAACACGACATTCGTTATTAATTGCTCCCACGTCGCGCGGCGGATCCGCAAAGGGCAAGAGCGACATGTGGAACGAAAGAACCATCGGGATCGGGGTCCGGCGGAAGCACGGGGGAGCAGAGGAAATGCTGGAGATACTTTTGTGGAAATGACGCCTATGATAGGACTGTCAAGACGGGGCAAAGAACTTGAGCGTGTGGTATGGAGAAAAGGTACAGGGAGATAGGTGGGACGTGGGGTCCTGAGGTACCCAGCCTAAGACGCCAACGCACTCCACGTCCCTAATGGCTGTGCTAGTGCGAGATATGAAGGACGAAAAACAGATGAAGATGATGGGACCTTGGGTTCATTGACTCAGATGCAGCGAAGTCGGCGTTTGGAAGGAAATAGTAGGTGATATGAACCTCTGTAGTGGGCTGCGGCGAATAGCTAATAACCCCCAAGTTAGACAAAACGTAGAATTGTATCAGAGTAGCAAGGGCTAGGGTTCATTGAACGTTATTGTTAGTTCATTTTATATAATCCTTATTATGGCAGAGAGCAGCAGATTCTCAGCGTCAATGATATATTACAACGGCACTGGGTTCCGACATACAGTACGGCCTCTTTAGGTCCCTCCAATCATCCGAAATGGGACTGATTATGTATGGTGCTTGAGGGTAGAACGGGGGACACCGAAACACCAAAACAACAGAGATCATTACGGACGAAACCAGCCCCCAAAAAGGCTGGTACAGCACTTCTAGTGTGAATGCTCGAAATGCTTGATAAGGCCTAAGGGACGCTTGGGGAGCAAATACTGAATACTGAGTAGACAATTGAGGTTATCGACTCGGAAAGGGCACTCGGACGAACAGTAAAAGAAAAATCGAAAATAAAATGAAAATAAATATTGAGACCCGTAGGTCTACCACTCTGAAACAGCGTGTCATCCTTGTGCAGGGGCCATGCTAATCTTCTCTGTATCGTTCCAATTTTTTCGTATGCATCCCCGAAGGGAGCAATTAGCTATCTACCTTTCTCGTGCACCTGAATGGAACTTTGGATTTTGTTTGGATGGCGGGTGTGGGTGCTGACGTCAGCATGAACCGCGCGTCTGAGTACTGTATCCAGTGCGACCTGCCACGCTCTGATCCCACGCTCTGATTTAATCGGCAGGGGTTTTCGGAGTATTTATGGATCAGTCAATCGACCCACTCAACTTCCAGTGGATTAAACTCAGCCCTGGGTTTATACTTCTTACCCCCCAACTCTGACTCCCCAGCCTTCATCCTAAGGTCTACAGAACGATGCACCAAAATCTTTTCGCCCTCCCGAACCAGATTCGGGATTCTACGCGGGCGACCAATGTTCACCCTATATGAACGAACAGTGCCGATGTGACTGGTTTCGCCAAGGGGGGTAAATAGGTAAGATACGTACGACCAGTAATGCTCATGCTGAGTTCTCTCCAGACTCTGCAGCCGGTGTCGTAGGGGTATGATCTCAGGGAGCCACCAGGCTTTCCATATATCCAACTGGTCGTATATTGGGCCGAGCGCGTCCTTCCGCTCCTGCTCTGGTTTGAACGCGAGAGCTCCAGTCGGAGGGGACATTTCTTTGATCGTTATGGATAGTCCTGACGCTTTACTTATAGAGTTGAGCGACCCTTGGTCGATGTCGGTGCCCTTGAGATCGTCGTCCTCCTGAGATAGCCCCTCTCTCTGCTGTTCTGTTACAGATGCAGGCCCGGGGTGCATAGCTGAGGTGAGGGTATCTTTGGATGCTAACATCATCGAGCGCGTGCGCTCGATGATGAATTGTCCACCGGTGAATGATTCGAGCGTATCCTGGTCCATTCCAATCCTTCTAAGGGATCCTTTGCGAAACCGAATTCCGGTTTCCGTACGGAAACACTCAAGGATCATCCAACGTAGTGAGATTCTAGCGAGGCTGTTCTCCGTGTCATTTGAGACTGAACCTCCCCCGACGTCTGCGGATACACGACGTCAGGGTCAATGCGGCCATAAAAAAAATACGAAAAAACGAAACCGGCATGACAACCAGCGAACCAAACTTCGCGAACATCGGTTTGCGGGCGCTCCTCATTGTCGTGGTTGTATTTGCGTCTTCGGTGCCAATGGTTCACCTGAAATGTCGCGCGCCGCTCATCCAATGCAAGGGCATGGCGGAAATAGCGAACGGCAGTATTGGACGCTGTGAATGGGAGGTCGCGAGGGATAAGGCCGACCGAGCAGACTGTATCCCTACGTCACACAGCATCATTTGTTAGGATGGCAAGCGGCAAACCGTGGCTGAAACAGGTACCAGACGCCAAGAAATTCCACTGCCACGTCTATCGAAAAGGCTTCCTTGAATTGCCGGCTTTGCTTCCACCCCTCTTCGTCATCCTTTGCGTACATCTGATATGCAAAGGGAGCTTGCTGGCTATTTCCTGCCGGAAGTAGGCCGACCTGGCAGCGCGTCAGCACGAACTCAGAGCCGTACTATTCAAGACTCGTGTCGACGGGTGCAGACCTTGTGAATCATGCCCGCCAACGCTCGCGCGGTATATGCGCCGCGTGAGAAACCAAAGATGCATATCTTATCATTGCCACGATCTGGTGGCAGCATGAGAATCCCGTTCCTCTGTGGGGGCATTGTTCGGTGGACCTACAGTTTTCCATTAGGAATTCATAACCACCTGCATGAAGCAGCGGGTGAGTTCAAAGCGCACTTATACGCATCGGTCAGTACGACGTCCCCATGATGTGTGCATCGAGATGATTGGCGATGGCCATGTTGAAGAGCTTTTGGAAGGCCGCTCTGACTGGTGTCACGACTTCGGGGACGGTGCACGTCCCGACACCAGACTGGGAAGACAGTTCCAGTTACTGTGTGCCCGTTATGGTACCAAATCACTGACACCTCAGACGGACCTGGTAGTAGACTAACTGCTGGTTCTTGTCATCCTTCTTCAGGGTGGAGCAAAACTGCACAATATTCGTGTTCTGCAAGTGGCGGTCCTTTGGTCAGCGAGAGATATGTAACCAGAAGCACCACGACGTACATCTGCATCGAACTGATCACCGGTCCCATCGAAGCACAACACGAGGGTGCGCGGCGCGGGATAAGGGAGAGTCAGGGTGCTGCCGCGGGTAAATGTGCTGCCAGATGGTGTTGGTTCGCTACCGTTTTGCATCCAGGCGGAGAGATACGGGACGTGGAAGCCGAGAGGCGGAGAGAGAGGGGAGATGGAAAACGGGCTCAGGCATTCTAGTGTCCCTCATTATATGTGCGGATTGGGGAAGCGCGGAGACTTCGATCGGCTCAGGGCAAGTGCTCTCATTGCCGATACCTAAACGACGTGACCGAAGGGAACGTGCGCGGGGCACCCGGTCGGAGTACGCTATAACCGAAGGGGTAGGCCACCATCACAGTTTCGACAGGCGTATCAGCGTCTCTTGTCAGTTCGCGTGCTTGATCATCAATGGACTTGGTAGCCCTCCAGTATCCAAATATCACTATTCAAAGTTGATACCCCCCTGTGATGCGACTCTAAAACTCACGCTGGCTACCAAGTACGCAGATGTGCGGTCATTCACACCTGTGTACTAAGGGGGTGTGGAACACGTTGAGATCACGTCAGCTATGTAAGAGACGTCGTCAAAAATAGTACCGATATACTTGCCACAGCCAGCAATAATTGCTCGTTTATTAGTACGACACCGACTTGGACACTGATAGGCTCAAGGGCGAAACTTAATCTCCTCTATCAATGGAATTGTCGACGGCGGGCGTGTGTGCAGAACCGAGAAAAACGGCCCTGGAATTGCTCCTGCAATTCAAATGAGACCATGACCAATGAGTACTTTCACAGTGAGAGAAGGGCCACTCCAATGGTAATACAGTACGGCGCAAGTCAGAAACTCGCGATATCACGCTAGAGTGGAGTAAGCTGTCTTGTGTGTAGTGACAAATTCAAATTTCAAGCATTGACTGCCGCACGACCTCTCCGCTTTTCATTGGGCGACACGGCGACGCAACCTCGTTTTGACGGGCACACTTATTCCTTTGTCAGGTAAAGCAAAAAGAAAAAGAAAAGGAAGTAAGGTGGAACGAAGGAACGAAAGAGAACTGTGAGGCCAAGTTACTTGCCCGCGGAGAATGTGTACCACATGATCGTCCCGTGTCGCATTTTTTATGATAGTTGCGCTTCCATGCACGCTTATCAACCTCAAGACACTCCACCGTGACTCGAGCACAAAGATAACAGTCGTACTGGTATGGAAGCCGTGGTGCAGTGTTGCCTCGTGGTGGGAGGTGCAATTTTTGACTACTGTAAGTACGTTAATTGGGTGCTGGACTCTGGCCAGTCTCTGGCCTAGTCAAATACGGAATTCGCACGGGTCGACCCAGAGGTCGGTTCAAGTTCGCCGCTCCACCGAACATGCACGTCGAGTGGCTCCACATCGGATCAAGCCTTCCTTCTCGGCTGCTTTCACGTTTGTGGCTCAGCACTTGGGGGCAGCTTTGCACAGCGTCAGAGTACTAGAACAGTTGAGGGGTCTGGGAGCGAAGGGGTGAGGCAGTGTGAGTTTCGCAAGATGGGAGGAAGGATCAGAGCAACGCAGCAGGTAGGTAGTGGCCTGAAGAGAGGTTTATGGACTAGTGTGATCTCCTAATCGGAAATCGTGCGTAATACCTTACTGTATTCGATGACCCACGTAGACGGCTCCGGCTACCCCCGCACCCCAGACTAGAAGATCATCACTTCATCACCGTGCGGCGGGATAGGGCGAATTGGTCGAGGTATGATGCGTACTTCTCTCGATCTGCTGACTGGGATCAGCTGTTTCAGCGCCAACCGCTCAGGCACTCCAGTATCGGCAATTTCCGGCACGTTGTCAGGCTCTGCGATGCCTTGGAGAAGAGACTCGTAGATTACTGTAAACTGATACCTCCATACCTACTAAGTTCCGAAGGAACTTTGTATAATCACTCTCATGCTCCGTTATCAAAATATAACATTGGGTCTCTGTTAATGTGGATTTCGTCCGTGTCGTCGCATTCCGCGGTGTTGTCTTATACTATCCCTTCTATGGTGTTCCCTCCCCCCGGGACAGATGCACCAATCAATCACGACAGTAGGTCTCATCACCCCATGGGAGCCACAACTAGCACGGCGAACACTAGCTCCGCGTGAAACCGAACCACCCCCATGTTAGGCCGTATGGGTAGCCGTAGAGGTGATACCATGCTAGCAACCATACCGGTCTGCGCAGACTTCCCGAATCGATGCTGCCGTCGTCTTGCTGGGCCGTGATGGATTGGCAAGGTACGCTCAGTGGGGTTGTGGGGTACTGAGAAGTTGCTCACCTTGGCTAAGGAGGCGGCGGTAGGCGTGAGAAGGCATTGCAAGCTCATGGAACGAATCCTTCAATGCCGGCGCCTCTAGATAAGGAGTGGCAGTTCCGAATGGAATAGAAGACTCGGCAGGGCAAGGGGAGCGGAAGTGTCAACGCCAGGCTTTTATGTCTCTGCCCTTTGGCAGTGTGCGTGGTGTGCGGGCGCTTTGGGAAGAGTTATCAATCTCCGTGGGCACCAGTGGACGACGTAGACTTTGAATGAGAACCCTGCATTTCACAGTTCAACTTTCACTTGGAGAGTGCCATCGCTGGGCGCGATGCACAGCATATAATTGCGGTTGCAGGAGCGATAATAGACGCAAGAGTAGGGGCTGTCTCGCGAGCCGGGGGGGGGGGGGGTTTCGCTTGCTAGGGAAGTGCAGTAAAGGGAGCAAGAGACGACGGAGTACTACTACCGCACAATGTTGCGAAAGATGCTGGAGAAATGGCTGGTTTGGGATGTGGGGTGCCAACCGTTCTATCTCCTAGCTCCTGGAGCGTCTAAACTAAAACATCCCCGGCAGAGCCGAGGACCTGCAGACGTGGCACTATCGCTCTCATGACAACCGGGGGGGGGGGAAGTACGGAAGTGCAGCTCCGGTTACACAGACTATATTAGTCTATTATTATGCCTCACGTGTATTTTCCCACACCACACTTCCTTTTTATGACATCAACGAGAAGTCCGTCTCTAGGTTTACTCCGAGTGTAATCTCTTGAGTTTTGAATTTCCCCAGTGTTCTCCCAGAACAACGCTCTCTCTGGAAAACCCTAAACCCCAAAGCCCGCCACGGAGGCATGTTAGCCGATCTACACGGAAATTTTCCGTTATATTGTCTTGATACGTCGTGCGATATAAATAGGTTGTGTTGTTTTTGCCTGATGCCGCGCACAACAAGAAACGCACCGAACAGACTTTAGATTCTTTCTCAATTTGCAACCTTGCTTGCGGTATTTCTGCTTATCGTCTTATCAGTGCCTTTAACAGCTTATGCAAGCATTCCACACCTTAGTAACCAAAAAACGAGAGGGGTATGAACATTTGGAAAAACTTGAAGCTTAGGTTAGGAGGCTTCCAATACGCCATGTAGCATGGAACTTGGCCGGACTTCACCCTCGCTCAACTTGCGTCTCAGTCTACCATGGCTTCATGGGTCTCAGTCAAGGTCCGTGTGGTTGATCCCGGCTTCATCGGAACCCGCGGATTGTGTCTTGCCAGCTTTCGTTCTGATGCCCTTCGAGTTCTGTCCACACGCTGACGAAGTTCATGGGCAAGTACCGCGACGACGGGGCCGACGCGATCTTCACCGTCGTACGGGTCAATAGCGGTGGGTACGACCCGGACAACCCCACCCGAGGCGAACCTCGACATCCAGTACAGTGAGGCTATGGCGTACCCGACCCCACACACCTACTACAGCACCGGCAACGGGCCATTGGGCAGGGACGACCCGTACCTCGCCTGGCTCAGGTATATGCTCGACGATGCCGACCTCCCGCGGACGATTAGCACGTCATACGCCAACTACGAGAAGAGCGTCCCGCGGCGCCATGCGAGGGCCGTGTGCAACCTGTTCGCGCTGCTCCGCGCGCGCGGCGTTAGCGTCCTCTTCGCGACCGGCGACTGGGGTGTCGGCCAAGGGAAATGCAAGACCGCCAACGAGAACGTCAGGTTTATGCCCACCTTCCCGCGACCTGTATGTGTAACGTCGTTTTCTTTGCCTGCAGACACAGGTCGCTCACCACGCTGCCACCCTTTCGCAGGTCCCTATCTCACTAGCGTCGGCGGAACGACGGGTCACGACACCGAGGTCGCAGCGGACCTCTCCGGCGGTGGCTTCTCGGACTACTCTCTGCGCCCGAAATACCAGGATGAGGCCGTGTCTACGTTCTTCGAGAACCTCGGCAACACGTATAACGGCTTCTACAAGTGCGTTTGCTTCCGCGACCCATCTGACTTCTATAATATAAAATCACAGCGAATCTGAATCCCCGACATCGCTGCGCAAGCACTTAATTACGCGTTCATTTTTCGCGGCAAATTGAAAGGCACGCAAGGAACAAGCTGCGCAACGTCCGTGCGTCTCTCCTCCCCTCTGTGTCTTCTATCCTTGAGCTCCTAGCTGACCGCCAATCGTGGCGGGCGTTATCTCACTGCTTAATGACCTCCGGCTTTCGCAAGGCAAACCCCCGCTCGGCTTACTCAACCTCCGGTTGTACGACGATGCCCGCGCGGGCCTGAACGACATCACGTCTGGCTCAAACCCCGGCTGTTTCACCAATGGGTTCTCCGCCATCAATGGACGGGATCCTGTGCGTTCCACTAAACTTGCCTGATCACTTTCGATGTTGGCCGACGCTGCGCTCTGTAGGTCATGGGTCTCGGGACGCCCGACTTCATTCGGCTGCAGTCCATAGCTAGTAATTGAGTAGTAGAACCCACATGCTCCAAACCCAATAAATCAATTCATCAGAGAGCTGGTGCTGGACATATGCCATTGCGTATGGACTTGGCATAATCTGAGAGCAGTTGATGCAATAGAAGATGTGCAGATACCACTGATTTATGATCACAGCATAATGACGGAGACGGACACACCAGTCACATATAGATACTCATAGTGAAGTGTTGCATAGGGTTCTGTACCCCAAGGCGCACGGAAATGGATTTCAAAAAAAAAAAAGTCCAACGATGGGGAAGAGGCTAACCGCTCCGTCCGCTGGCTCACTCATAGGGAAGAGGAGCGTAGGGTAGACCGGGAAGAGAGGGTCTAGGCAGGAGTGCCCAAGCACCCGTCATCGATTGGGCTATGATGTGAGTGATGACTTGGACGAGTACAAGTCCTCGCACCGACCAGAGTACAGCTTGCCGAACTTTCCATATGGCACGTCCGTCGAGCCAATCAGAGGCAGTGGGTGTCCTTGGCAGAGCTCGTGTGGGCATCTTTCAAATCCAGTGCTTCTCTCATTGTTTGGGGGCGCAAGCGAAGAACTAATCGGGTACTATTTGGCGAGGAGACCGCTACTGTATGGTGTCGAGTGATGAGATATAGGCACGCAGGTATACCAGATACTAGGTTGCTGTGGACACCATTCGTTGCTTCACGAGACTGAGTACCATGGTGTTTCTGCAGGGGGATTGCGGACACCAGATCAACATAGAATTCGGAGCACACCCACTGTGGCGCAGAACGAGAAAAAAAACACATCTCCCTGAGATAGCGTAGATAAGCGTTGCCCAAACCAGTCGCCCTGGGTGGTAAATGCGTGAGAACCGAGACAACACGGTGTGACAGTTATCACTTGTCGAAGTCAGAAAAGACGTCAGAAAAGACACGCTCTTGCAGAGGAACGTTGAAGGGAGTTGAAAAAAAAATAATAAAATAAATATTGAGACCCGTAGGTCTACCACTCTGAAACAGCGTGTCATCCTTGTGCAGGGGCCATGCTAATCTTCTCTGTATCGTTCCAATTTTTTCGTATGCATCCCCGAAGGGAGCAATTAGCTATCTACCTTCCGAACTTTGAATTTTGTTCGGAGCACGGGTGACTGTGAGGCGCGCAACACTATTACACTAAGCGCTAGCGCTCTGGGTCACGTGTTGCGTTTTGTTCTTAAAAAAACTGAATATATATTCCGCACCTTTCGTCAAAGACGTAGATGCGGGAAATGTGCTTCCTTATATATACTGTACCAATACGGCAACATCCTGGGGAGACCAAAGACTATTCGACTTGGTTCGGGGATAGGAACGGACTCGGAAGACGCACCTACCGGCATGGGCGGTCCGAGATTACCCATCCGCTTCCCATAGCGGCATCTCCAGCTCCAGCCTGAGCGACAAGATCCCGTACAAGTTCTCCCCCGCAACACCAGATGGCCTTTTCGAAAAAACGATAGATACTTCTAAAGTCTCGACTTTACTTGTCAGATACGGCCGAGAGCGAGCCAGTGTTCAAGACGTTTCGCCGCGTAGTTGCATGGAAGGCACGCACAACGGACTCATGACGTGCTTCATTCGCCGAGTCTGCAAAACGGCGAAAGGTGCGTTGCATGTCGATGCTTGTGGCACAAAGTCATACGAATACTTAGACAGGTAGCGTCTCCGATATGTGGAACTTGCGTATTAACAATGCCACGCCCATTTGTATGCTTCGAATGCGCCTTCTCTGGCTGCTGGCAAGACGAGCATATTCTGGAGCACCTGAAAGATGAGGGTCACAGGTTCTGTGCGTCCTCCTATCCATCCCAGTATCTTTTCTGAATACACTCAGGTGTCGATACGCAGCTCGGTATCGTATATTGCAAAGGTACCTTCTCTCGTCTTTCTTTCGACAACAACTGTCATAAGGTCCGGGCGAGAAGTGTCCTCGCGAGCCCTACCAACTTGAATGCTGGAAGCCCGGGGAGAAAGATATCGCCGCACTCAAAAATACCACCGCACTTTCGTCCAGGGCCAGCGTGGTCTTCTCAATCTGGGCCAAACGTGCTTCCTGAACGCCACTGTCTAAGCGCTCCTGCACAACTCCCTGTCGCGGAACTACTTCCTCGGAAATAAGCATAACCCAAGGTGGTGCAAAACAAGGAGGACTGTGCCTGCTGCGAGCTCGTCCGCTTGTTCGCCGCCACGCACACCCAGCCGCCGCGGCCGTCATTCGAACCTACTGCGCTGCTCGCGACGACGTGATGCGTCGCTGGGTCGTTGGCTGGGTATGCCCAGCAAGACACCCACAAGTGTTTGATTGCGCTGCTGAACGCGACCCACGTGAGCGCCTGAGGATCCACTATATTGAAATGCAATTGCATTGTGCACAGCACGTTTGGCGGGCTACTCCAAAGATTGAGATGTAAAGCTTGATAGTATGTTCTCTAGGAGTGTGGCATGAGCATGGCCCATTAACATAGCAAACAGTTTGACTTGGCTGAGGGAAAATCACTACAAATTATCACCCTGGAGACATTTGGTGTTCTACTGAAAAACAACATTGTGCTGCCCGCGTTGCAATTACCTGAGCGAGACCGCGGATCCTTGCCTCGACATATTCTCGGCCTTGGTCCCCGACAACACCCTCGCCGGGTGTCTCAAGCGGTGCGCAGCTCCCGGTTCGGTATTCGCGGTGATATCCGGGGCATTCTGACTTGCGAAAACATAGATTTACGCAGTCTGAAAGCATTTCGGTTAAGGATTGATCGTGTCAGAAGTGTGGCAAGGTCTCACGGGAGGGGAAATAACGGCTCTCGACCAAGCATCTTCTCCTTGTGCTTTCAAGGTCAGTGGTCCATCTGACTTGACGAGGATATGCTTTGATGCGTACGGCACAGCGGTTCGAGCAGCGCGGAACGGAGACGTACAAGATCGACACTCCCGTGCCAGTTCCCTCGTCGATCAACACGGCCCCATACACAACGGCGTCCGTCGATGGCGGTGGCACGTACGTTCCCCTTGCGACCACCGCCGGACGCCGCCGGCTCATCTCCTCATGTGAACAGGTACCCCGGCCCCGGATGCAATGTATGACTACGAGCTCTTCGCAGTAGTCAACCACGAGGGTCAGATCGACAATGGCCATTACACAAGCTTCGCGCGCTTCCAGGACACGGTGTGTGCCGATCTTTCCTTCCCCTCGTCGCCACCCACTACACCTGTTCACTCACCTGAAGGGTCCTCCCTGTCCCAGTGGTGCCGCTTCGACGACGACAAGGTGACGCCCGGGACGCTCGCGGAAGTGCTTGCGACGACCGCGCCGATATACATGGCGTTCTATGTGAAGCTGCGGCTAGACTACAAGCCGCATACTACGTCGTCATATTTTCTGACGCGGGAGAGCGAGGCGGTGCGTGAGCGAGAGGCGCTCGCGGCCAAGGCACGTGCGAAGCAAGAGCAGGCGCTGGCGCGCGAGCGCGAGCGTGAGGTCGAGGATGAGCTGCTCGCGACAGTTGGCTTGGTTTAGCGTGTTGATGATATAACTGTCATGCAGGGAAGACAGGTTCCCAGAAGTTCGGTATCACCCCTGCACCTAGATGAACATCATACTCAGCCACTGAGATTTTTTTGTGCAATCATTAGTCGTTGTAGTGTAACTTAATCAAGTCATGCTTATTTTGCCACTTGATTGGATGAATAGTACTTGTACTATAAGCATATGCTGAAAAATAATGGAATAGACTGAGAAAGGCTTGTTTAAGATGGAGAAAGGCCCGATGGATGCGCGTGAGCGCACATTGACGCTGCGCCGGGAGAACTTGTCGGTTTGGGCGCACTACAGGCTCGGGATGACGATCGATGTAGAGCCAACCCAGAAGATATCCAGGAGAGTGCGCCCCATCAGTATGGCAAAGAGCTCGGCAAGTCCGAGTACATCGATCATAGCTCAGCTTGTAGTACTGCCTCATTGCAGCCTCAATGAGCTTATATCTAGCATATCAGCTTACACTTCAGACTGCCTAAAGAAAAACCACGGATTGTTGTAGCGGTTCTATCTATGTGTTAATACAAGTAGTCCAACTCCGCCTATGTACAAAAGTAGAAAGATCGATGCGGGTTTCATATTCGCCAGCAACCCAGATCTTGACCCAGATATTACTTGGACGGTGAAGATGCGCCCTATGAGGTGGCGGGATCCACATTAGGAGTTCACCTTTACTACCACATATCCATCCCTCCTCGTTGATCACGGAGTGGTCAGTGAAGCGGACGTGTCTAGAAGTTACCGTATTTCCTGTCGTAGCGTTCAACATAAAATTTGACCCATGTCCTGATGAGACTATTGGAATTCTGTGTGTTCACGCGCGAGTCACCTCGGCGTCGGGCAACGTCCTAGTATGGGAGTAGAGGTGAGACGTGGGAAGGGTTCCGCAACTCGATCCCTAGCCACTTTGTTTTTCGGACTTTTACATTACGAGTGTATTTGATCAGGGTAACCTTTTGATGCCACACAGTTGAGACATTATTCATATTCGTTTCTAACGGAGGGCGGAAGCCCGTTTTAGTTATTTCACGTGTACTTACACTCCTTAGGATGTATTTAATAACGCGTTGTACGCACCTGGTGCCCCAGACACTTACGAGTCGTTTGGTGTGCCAGATTCATCCATAACCCGCTGGGTTGCAACAGAGACAATGCACTGACGGTGACTGACCATCTGGCAAGAATGCCATAGACTCAACCGAATCCACGTGTGCAATAAATGGGCTTACTGCTGTCCCTCCCGTCGTGACGGCCCACACACGAATTGTCTTATCCAAAGAGCCCGAGACGATCCGCTGGCCATCTGGCGAGAATGCCACAGACGAGACCGAATCCGTATGTCCAGTCAATGGGCCTACCTCGGTCTCTCCCGTAGTGGCGTTCCGCACACTAATTGTTCGATCAAAAGAGCCTGAGACGATGCGCTGGCCATCTGGCGAGAATGCCACGGACCTGACCCCAGCCGTGTGCCCAGTAAATGGGCCTGTCTCTGCCTCTCCCGTAGTGGCGTTCCACACACGAACTGTCCCATCGCCCGAGCTCGAGACAGTGCGCCGGCCATCTGGTGATAGTGCAGTGGAAAGGACCTCACCCCCAAGGGCCCCAAAGTTTGAAATTACCATCTCCGATGATGGCCAATGGGACAATCGCCCACGTTCCACGCGTAACATTCGAGGAAATAAGCTGTAATGATGTGCAGAGACAAGAGAACGAGTCGGCGCAAATGGCAAGGTAGAGAGATAGGCATGGGGGAGACTCTTTGCCATGGCTATCCCGAAATACCATACAAATGCAGAGGCGTCATTGATGAATGCCCTGAATTTCTATAGCCCCGTTTCGAACACCTATTGCGATCATAGCTATTAGTTGTCTGCTTGCCTCATCGAATCAACAGTTATACTCACGCCTTGACCAGAGGCCAACCACACATTCAGAAATGATAATGCTGGTAAAGCAAGACGTACATTGCCTGTCAAACTAAGTGCCTTCAGCCAATAGAGAAATTTCGTCTCGAAGAAGGCTCGAAGTTTGCCAAAGAAATCGGTTTCAAAAGCAAAATGTTCTAAATGATTGTCCCAGAAGTGACAGGTATATAACAGAACAGGTGGGATGTGTTCAGCTTGCGCGATTTAAGGTCTTGAACATCGTTGTTGGCGAGATATGGTGATTCGAGGTTGCATATGTTGAACTTGAGCTCGCGGAGCACTAAACCAAGATAGCAATGGGCCAAATGACGATGAGAATGGCGAAAGTCAACGTAAAAGTCGCCGCTCTTCTCTTCATTTGTCAGGAAATCGCGGAATGACGTGTGCAAAGGAACGATGGGAAGGCTTTGATCAGATGAATTGACATTACTCAGCAACGAGCTTAGGCGACGGAGCATTCCACGAACAGATTCAGGACCAAAGTCGTCATCAATGGAGGCATGCCGACGTAGAGCGATGAGGGATTGGATGGAGAGGGGTTCAAATGCGGCAACAAGCCGTCCCAAGACAGAGCGGAATAGACGCTGCGCTCCTTGGTGTCTGAAGTATCCTTTAAGGACTTCTTCACATAACGCGTCCAGCGGATCCGGTCTACGGTGATCCGCCGTGGGTTTCAAAAGGTGCTCTAAGCATTTGGTCCAGCTAAAATCAAAGAAATCGGGAGGATCTAGGGTGTATCCACAGGCAACCGCTGCCCACTGAAACAATCCCTCCGCCTTTGTTGCTAGCGTATCGCAGTAATGAATGAGCTCTCCAGTGAGGAGCGTCGTCCGAAGAAAGGTGAGAATATCGCCATGCGTTTTAACAGCCAGCTCAAGATCATCCATGTATTTGATGCGGACTGAAGGAGCTCCAGCGAACGCAGACCCGATACCGTCCTCCGGTCGTGAGGTGATGAGCACACGGAAGTTCGGCAGCAGTCTAGAGAGGTTTTTAGCAAGAAATTTGTGTAAATTGTTTCGACCAGTTACATCCCCACTCCAATGTATCGATTACCACAAGAGTGGGACCGATAATATGCAGATCCTTAAGTGGTTCCAGGATGAGGGATTCAAACAGCGGCGACAACAGCCTACAAGCTGACGTCAGCACTAGTATCGGCTTTTCCCTGTGCTCGTCCAGCTCGTCCACTGATGTGGTGATGTTGTGCCAGTGCTACATGTCGTACTTACTACTATTCGCGAACGTGCGCTAGCCATACGGAAACCGATCACATACAACCGTGCGGGTGAGTATCTAATCGCGCAGGGACAAGGCAGAAAGAAAGAGGAATCGCAATGTACAAGTCAACGTACAAGTACATGTACTCGTGATATTATATAGGTTACAGTAATTTGACAACCTGAAATGCTCCGGGTTAGTCTGTGGGGGCGTTGGAGTAGGTTCAAGGAATCCGGAGTCAATCCACCCATTCAATTTCCTTGGGATCAAACTTGGCCTTTGGTTTGTAAGCCCTACCTCCCAACTTTGACTTCTCAGCGTTCATCCTCAGTTCCACAGAACGATGCACCAAAATCTTTTCGCCCTCACGAGTTGGTTTCATAATTTTTCGTGGCCTACCAAAGTTCACCCTGTGGAAACGAATAGTGTCGGTCACGATGGGCATCAGTGAGATACTACATACGACCAGTGGTGTCCCTGCAGAGCCCTCAAGTTCTCCAGACCGTGTTCGCGATGTCGAAGCGGTATGACCTCTGGGAGCCACCAGAATTTCCATATTTTCAACTGGTCATATATTGGGCTCAGGGCGTCTTTCAGCTCCTGTTCTGTCTTGAACGCGGAACCGCCTGTGGTAGCGGCCATTTCTTTGGACATGGTGGGCAGTTCTGACACGTCGCCTGTGTAGTCAAGAGTCCCTCGCTCGATGTTGGTGTCCTTGATGGAGTCTTGATGTAGCCACTCATTCTCCTGTTCCGTCGGGAACGCAGAATGTGGCGGGGTCGGAACGACAGTAACCTCGGTCGCAAACCTCTGAGGGCGCGCGCGCCCCACGGTAAATTGTCCGCCAGAGAGTGACGTTAGCGTGTTCTGATCCATGCCGATCCTTTTTAGGGCATCGTTGCGAAACCGAATTCCGGTTCCGGTCCGGAAGCACTCGAGGATCATCCAACGCAGTGAGATTCTGGCGAGGCTGTTCTCCGTACTATTTGGAACTGACCCTCCGCCGACGTCTGCGCACACACAATGTCAGGGTAATGCAGCCATTAAAAAAATAGAGGAAAAATGAAACCAGCGTGACAACCAGCGAACCAAACTTCGCGAACATCGGTTGACTCTTGCGGGCGCTCCTCGTGGTCGTGGTCGTCTCTGCTTCTTCGGTGCCAATGGTTCATCCGGAACGTCGCGCGCCGCTCGTCAAGTGCAAGACAATGACGGAAAAAGCGCACGGTAGTATTGCACCCCGTGAATGGGAGCTCGCGCAGGATAAGGCCGACAGAGCAGACCGTATCCCTACATGGTGTGTCATCATTTGTTAAATGCCTCGGTAAGCAGAGAACGAAACAGGCACCAGACGCCAAGAAATTCCACTCTGATATCCATTGAAAAGGCTTCTTTGAACTGCTTGCTTTGCTTCCATCCAATTTTGTCGTCACGTGTGTACATTCGATAAGCGAAGGGAACCTGTTGGCTATTCCCTGCTGGAAGCAAGCCGACCTGTGGGTGAAGTCAGGCGAAGTCCGAGCTGAGCCCGTCTGCACTGTTGACCTTGTGAATCATGCCCGCCAATGCTCGTGCAGTGTATGCGCCACGTGAGAAACCGAAGATACATATCTTATCGTTCGTATGATCTGGTGATGGGATGAGTCTCTTTCCTCCGAGAGGGAAGCTATTTTTCGATGAGCCTACAGTTTTCCATCAAAAATTCGTAGCCACCTGCAGAGAACAGTAGGTAAGTTCAAAGAGCACCCGCACCAACCAGCAGGACGTCCTCATAATGTGTGCGTCAAGATGATTCGCGACGGCTATATTGACGTATTTTTGGAGGGCTGCTCGGATCGGTGTCACGATTTGAGGGGTAGCAAATGTCCCGACGCCAGACTGGGGAGACGTTCGAGTTACTGTGCGGTACCAAATCATGGGGCACGGCAGACGGACCTGGTAGTAGACCATCTGCTGGTCCTTGTCGCCCTTTTCCAGGGTAGAGCAAAACTGTACAACATTCGTGTTCTACGAGTAGTGGTCCCCGATAAGCGAGCGACACACGGAGACAGCCGAGTCATTACAATGACGTACATCTGCGTCGAACTGATTGCCAGTCCCATCAAAGCACAATACGAGAGTGCGCGGCGGGGTGATAAAAGGGTGGTTGTTGGCTTTGGAAATCATGCCGCTCGATGGGGTCGGTTCGCCTGCACGGTCCGAGTTTTTCATCTGGGAGAAGAGATTAAGAATACCAAAAGTTGAGAAGCGTCAGAGAAGGAAGAAGGAATGCAAACTCAGGAGTGTCACTTCCCCCATTATATGCGCGAACTGAGGAAACACGGAGACTTGATCGGCCCAAGGCGAGTGCTCCGATGCCACAGACATCAAACGCATGATGGAAAGTGGAACCGAATGAGTAGCTGTCATAACACCATGAGCAGGCGTATCATAGCATCTGTTGTTGGGCTGCGCGCTTGACGCCTAATGGACCTCACTAGAACTCTTCGAGCATCCCAGTGTTGGTTGTTCAATATTATCACAGGGCCTTTAGCAGCCCATGTCATACCAGAGGATCAGTGGGGACGTGGCGAGTGCTGAAATCGCGTTAGCTACGACAGATCTAAGATTTGAATCGAATACGCCACAGATAAGCAGCAATTACGTACTGTAAGTAATGATTTGTTTGACTTTAGCGACATATCAGGTCCGTTTATGGGCTTGCTTAGGGGCATGGAGAGCAGTGGAACTTTTCTGTACTGTATAACTTACCACCGTACTTCCATTCCCGGCCCGATCACTCCTCAATCAAGTTGCCACTGCACCGTCCCTTATTCCTTTTCCATTACAATCTCCTACTGAGAGTATGACGGCCACCTCGTCCCTTGGTCGGACACACACACACCCTTCCCTTCCTTTGACAAGGACATAGTAACAGAAAAGAACTATCGACTCCCATAAAACACTGTAAACACAGTTTCTGGCCCCAAGTCTGGCCCGGTTTGGAACTCCTCGAAAACTCCTCCATTCATCGCCAGAGGATGCATTTGCAGAAGCCCAGGGCCTAGGATTACAATGTAATCAAATTAGTACTTTTGGAGTAAGAGAACGGGATGCATACTCTAACAGTGGTGCTGTCCGTCTGCGAACGTCAGAAAATTATGATCACGCCATCGCAGTGGTTGTGCCTGTGGGCGCGGCAATTTCAAATAGGGGATATGTGAGCTCTCACCCAAGTTTGGCAAGTATGTAGTCTCCACACTAGCAAAGTAAACAAAGAAAGAGAAAAGTGAGTACAAGTCACATTCAAGTGGAGAGCGTGCATCCGTTGTTGGTATGCAATCAAGTTACAGTAAGTTAGTCTCTTCTCGTCAAAACCGCCAATGTTTCGGACATCGGTGTACCTTACATCGTACCTGGCATGGAAGCAGTGGAAACGGCGTTGCCTCATGGTACGAGGTGCAATTTTAGTTAAGCTACCTCGGCTACTCTCTGTATTTCGGGTCGTATAGAGAAGGTATGCGATTAATGGAGATGCAGCTGAGTTGACACGGGATGTGCATTGAATGTAAATCATGTCAACACCACATTGACAGCGTCGCGTTGCCTAACTTATTGTAATAGCACTATTATACTATATTTGATTACTACATTTTGAGTAGAAATAGGGTGCAAGTATATTTTCACGTGTCTGGTCATGGCTGTGCTCGGACATTCCCTTCGCATGTTGACGCTGCAGGGCAATCACAAAAAGTCATTTGATCCGTCAGCATTAATCTACCCACTCGACATCCTGGAAAGCAAGCTTTGCTTTGGGCATGTACTTCCCGCCTTCCAGTTCCGAGTCACTAGCCTTCATTCTAGTCTTTACGGAACGATGCACCAATATTTTTTCGCCCTCATGAGTGGGTTTCAAGATTTCGCGTGGGTGGCCCATGTTTATCCTGTAAAAACAGGGCAACAGAGTGAACGACTGAACGCAAGGTGTGGTGCACAGAAAACCTACGACCAATAGTGCCTTGGTCGGGAATATCCGTGGTACTGACGCCGGTGCCGTAATGGAAGCCACTCAAGCATCCACCACGCTTTCACCATTTCCAACTGGTCGTGCATCTGGCTCAGCGCATCGGCGCGTTCCTCCTCCTCGGTTGCCAAAATAGGGGCCTCGGTCAGGCTGGGGTTGCCGTCTGTCGTCCGTGTAGTTGTGTGAGTGTTCAGGTGTCCAGTGGTAACTGAAGGTGGCTGCGGCGCTGGTTGTCGGGGACCGGGTGTCCCTACGTCGATACCAAGGTTCTCAAGGATGTTTCGGCGAAACTGAATACCAGTTTTGGTGCGGAAGCATTCTTGAATCATCCAGCGTAGGGATATCCTAGCGAGGCTGTTCCTCGCTTCGTTCGGGACCGATCCTCCACCAATGTCTGCGCAGTAACAATATCAGATTCACACTGGTTTTTCTCGCATCGAGGAGGGAGGGGTTACCAGAATGACACCCAGCAAACCAGACTTCGCGCACGTCTGTCTTTTCGTTATCGGTACCTTGGGGGTGGTGGGGGTTCCCAGGGTGCCAATGGTTGACTTGGTAAGCGGCGCGGCGTTCATCGAGCGCCAGTGCGTGGCGGAAATAGCAGATGGCAGCGTTAGAGTTCGTGAACGGGAGGGTGTGCGGTATCACACCAACGGAGCAGACAGTATCCCTGTCCAGCGCATCGTTTTCAAGACGTTTGACAGGAAGGAAATCAGAAAGGTACCAAGCACCAAGAAAGTCAACCCTGACATCTACGGAGAAGGCCTTCTTGAAGTGTTTACTCTGTTGCCATCCAAACTCGTCTTCGCGAGTATACATCTTATATGCGAAAGGGACTTGTTGGTGATTCCCTGGGGGTAGCAGGCCTACCTGCGACCTAGTTGAGAGATCGTCGAGTAGTTATGCTCACGGATGCAGACCTTGTGGATCATGCCTGCTAAGGCTCGGGCAGTATATGCGCCACGTGAGAAGCCAAAGATGCATATCTTATCCATCGCGCGGTCTGACGGTCGGTTGAGCCCTCATCCATCAACGACAGAGTTCTAGACGCCTACAATTCTGCATTAAGAATTCATAACCACCTATATGGAGAATTTGGAAGTTGCGGTCAGAGTACACGTGCATCAGCGGGAATGGCATTACTCATGACGTGGGCGCTTAGGTGATTTGCGATAGCCATATTGATGTATTTTTGGAATCTTGCCCGAACTCGTGTCACAATTTGAGGAACACTATAAGTCCCGACGCCGGGCTGTAAAGAGAGACGTTCTAGGGTACGACCACGAGTCAAAAGCACGACGACGAACCTGATAGTACACCATCTGTTGGCTCGCATCGTCCTTCTTGAGTGCCGAGCAGAACTGCACGATATTCGTGTTCTACGGGTGTGCTGTCAGGAGACGCATAATGAAGGGATGATATTGGCACACATCTGCATCGAACTGATCGCCAGTCCCATCGAAGCACAAAACAAAGATACGCCGGGTGTGGGGCGGCGCAGCCCGGCTCTGAGCGCCGACGCCAGGGCGAGGGAAATGGGTTGTCGCGCTACAGTGAGATCGTATCCCAGCGAGGCGATGGGGAGGAGAGATAGCGAGAGGGAGAGCGAAAGGTTTCCGAACGGTTCTGAGCATGTTAATCCCCATAGCGGCGGTCAGCCGGGTCAGCAAAGGGCGATCCGCTAACGCGAGGGAGCTCATGAAGGAGGCTTATGGTGACACTTCGAGTGAATGTTCATGGTACGTTGGGTTTTAACATGAGCACCCGCGCTAGAAGATGGGACTGGCCTCGACAAGGTCATGTCAACCGTCTATCCTGATAGCCCGGCGTCCCCGAGGCAATTGGATAGGTGTCATTCAATCTCCGCCGTTTTGGAAGGTGAACGCCCACCCGAGCTGTCCAGGCGGTCTATTCCAATCAGGAGGAGGGTTGTTGAAGAAGTGTCGGACCGGCTAGAAGGTTGCCAAAGGAGTGTAGGATAAGCGGAGGATGGCCAATAATATATATAATAGTTCATTGAGTCACAAGGGCATCTATGAGAGCGAGAGCGAGCCCTGATACTTGTCTGCTTGAGAGTACTGGGAAACATGTGCAAAAGAGAACCATCACTCCGCAGTCAAGCTTCGCGGTTCGACAATTAGTACTTTTAGGGCAATTCCGGAGGGGTAGTGGAGTTAGACAGTTGTACTCGTGCACCCCACCCGAATGATTGATTACTGCAAAGCAAGTGTCACTTTATGCAACGCCGTTCGAAATGAAATGTCATCTTCACCTAATAATAGACTACGATCATGCTCTCTCCCATAAAGCGGGTTCTGTCGATCTTCTTCACCAATTTTCCTGGGCTATCACGGCCTGGACTGGTCACAACGACGTGCCGCTGAGCAGGTAAGCGCCATCACTACCGTCATCCATTTACTTACGTATCTCGGGCTGCTAGGTGCCTCCAGTGATCAGTGACTGAGTAAACGATAGATGCAAGTAATCGCGTCGAGCAGTCTACAGTCTTCACGACCGAGTGGCTCCAGTAGGACGGTCAGTAGGACTCGGACCAGAAAGAGTACCCAGCGGCGTGTCCGGCCCCAAACGGGAGTCGCTCACGGCATTATTGCATTATTACAGCGTGACGTAAGCGCACATGCTTCAGTCATGTCATCTCTCCCTTTCATCTCGACCCCGCCCTCATGCCAGCTGTAACTTAGTGCCCACGCACCCTGGGCTATGTCCCACAATTAGCCCAAGATTCTTGCCAGTTACATCTCCTATGTTTCGTGATAAGCACCGGGTTCTACGTCTCCGTGCACATGCACCCCAAACTGGCACGGCTACGGACCATCTAGCCATCCGGCTCGTTTTCTTTCCACCCCTTCTGTTTCTAGCCTGCGGTCCTCGCAGCCCTGTCCAAGTCACCCGACCTGCCTTTCTCGGTGACTACAGTACTCTTCCATCTCTCGCGATCACAGGCGCTCCCCTTGACCCCGATGCCCTTGACAGGTATGCAACGACCCTGATCGACCCTTCTCCCTCTCCCGCGCCCGACGTAACTATCACAATATATTTTGATCAGAACAACTTCTGTTAACGCTTAGCCAAGCTGTCAAGGATTTTTCCTAGCAATCGCTGGCTCGCTCATATTGTTGGCGACTCAGAGGGTGGTCCGCGTCCGGCTATTCGTGGACGCTGGCCGATCTAATCCAGCCTGTAGTAGTTGCAATCCGTGGATGCTCCCTGCTTTGTACTGTCCCGAACGTCCGTCAGGAGGGGCCACATCACTTGTGGAATAAAAAAGATATACCATCTTTTCACCTTTGAGGGATTTATATCTCAACATTTATACAATCAACGCACGCGCAAGCCAGAGAGCGGTCGTGGTTCAGGCCAGATAAAACGCCCAGGACTGAGCCTTGTGCAAGATCGATAGAAAAATGCCCCACGTCTCCACTCCGGGCCTTCGTATTCAGTAAAAGCAATATGCGATTCGGGAAGAAGAGGGAAGATAGCAAGCGTACTAGTAATCTACAGCTAGGAACATTTGTGACTGCAACTGCGACGACGACAATGATTTATGTAGAGAAACGAAAAAAAGGGCAGCTGAATGGCAAGAATGCCTGTAATGCTTTCTGATCAGAATCAAATGAAAAAGAAGAGGAATAAAGCAATTAGTATGTGCGGAGTAAAAACTGATACTGATGAACCGTTGAGATTACTGCGGCCCGTTATTCACGCTCAACGCGACAGCTTTTGTAGGTACAGTATAAATATGATCGCGTCACCCGTGATTGACGCCCTCTATGCGTAGTGTGTTAGTTTCCTAGGGCAGCGAGTAGGACGGTGGCGGTGTTGCGGATCCCGGGCCGGAAAACCCGGGGCCGAGTATGAGGCTTTCCATCGCGAGCCCGAGCGGGTCGTTGGCGACGCTCGAGGGTGGTGCGGCAGTGTGCTCGCCCATCATCGTGCGTCCGAAGAAGACCTCGGGCGAGGTGCACGCTGCGACCGCGCGGCGCATGTGGTTCGTCAGGAACGAAAGCCCGACCTGGTACGCGGCTGCCAGCGCGGAGGGAGGAAGAGTGAGTTATTCTGCAGATGGGGCGGACGGACGGGGCGGGGCGGGCGGACGTACCATTCATCCAGCCAAATCCTTCGCGGGGGACCATCTTGAAGTCGATGCCCTGATTGCCGTACTCGGCGTCGACGAGGTGCGAAAGCCTGACAGCATCGAACTTCTCCGGAACGACGCCGTTAAAGTCGACGAATGCGGTTGTCATCCTGCCCAGTGCTCTTGGTCAGTACCGCCTTCCAGATACACTATATGGATAGATAGGGCTTACATGTAAAGGAAGCGATACGAGAGGCGTTGGGCATCCTCGAGATAGCCGTAACGCTCGAGCCCTACCCACGTCATGATTTGATGTGGTGGCCTTTCAATCGGCGGTCAGCCACACGATCATGCTCGCCCTCAAGCTCGGAAACTCACCATGCGTAAGGGTAATCCCATTGCCGGTTGGGACGATCGAGGGAGATCTTTCCGCGGGACTCCTCGGTTCCAGAGACCAGCCCACCGAGCACCTCGAACTTCTTGAGCGACTCGGAACTAGTTCAAGTACCATCGCCGTCAATAGGCTTCCATGAGAAAAGTGTGAAAGCAGTTCGACGACTCACACAAGCTTCCATCCTTGCTCCTCGCTCGCGCACCCAGCCCACAATGGCCAGAACGCCGTGGCGCTTTCGTAGAGGCTCTGCTTCTCCTGCACGGTGTCATAGTCGAAATACAGGCTCTTGCTCTCATTCCAGCAATACCTGTCGATCGTCTCTCGGCGGAAGTCCGCGCGCGCGAACCACTCCGCGCTGGTTTGTGGGCGGGCGAGCGAGCGCTCACGGTGCGGGTTCGCGTACGATTCGACGCTCGGGGGGAATGGTGCGAGGTCGAAGTCTTCGTCTAGCTCGAGCTCGTCGTCAAACACCTCGCGGATCGCTGTCGCTATGTCGACTTCGTACTTGTAGAGCAGAGATTGCAGGTCGATCGTGCCGAGGTTGGCGCAGCGCTTCTCGAGGCGGTAGGTCGTGTCGTGTCCTGACTCACGCACCGCACGGTCGTGTAAGAAGTACTCATCGAGCTCGGGCTCGCGGATCGTCTCGTTGTTGTAGCGTTCGCTGAATTCATTGATGGAGAGTCCATGCCTCGCCGCGTATGGCTCGATGATGTGTGTGAAGTGCGTCGCTTCCGTCTCGGGAGGGATGCCCACGCCTTCAGGGCGGTAACGAGAAAGCCCGGTCTTAGGGTCTATGCGGGGCTCCGCTACCCAAATAGTGTGATACTCTTTGATAGCTGCTTGAATAGCGCGCTTAAGCCACTGCCGGTTAGCATCAAGATCCGACCGATCAAGCTGGTTGTAGATCTGAAGGGCCATGTCGGTGAGGAAAGGTGGCTGCGTACGGGCGAGGTAGTAGGAGCGGCTGCCGTTGAGGATCTTGTTGTAGTGTTTGATCTCAAAGATGAAGTGTTCGACGAGACCCCTGGCCATCTGCACTTGGCCATCAACGAGAAGTCCAAGAGAGATAAAGTAGGAATCCCAGTTGTACAGCTATACGGAACAAATAAGTCGATTGACAAGCGCCAATCATGCAACGGGTCTACGGACCTCATTGAAGCGAGCACCAGGTACGACGAACGGGATGCCCTTGAGAGTTCGCCCCCCACGCCCGTCATCGACTTCGTTCATGGCGAGAGCCAAAATGCCAGGTTTGCTATTGAGACTCTTGACAAAATGGGGATCGTCGGGATTGGGAGGGAGAACTTGCACGTCGAGGTTGAGGTGCGGCTTCTCGGAGGCAATCTTTCTGTAATATTCAACCATTGCAGGCTCGCGATGCGGAACATAGATCCGTGGCTGAATGCGTCCCGTGCGGTTCTTGGGATCCGCGCAGATGATTTCGAGGCCATCGCCGTCGATGCGCCGGGTGAGGGAGTGCCAGAAAGAATTCTTGATCATGCGAGATAGACGGTCGACTGGGTTCTCAGTGAGACGAGCTTCATCGAGGACAATCCTCTTCCGGTTGTGATCGCGAGCCAGTGCGAGCTCCTGAAGGAGGTTCGACAGCATATAGGTGCCCTTGGATGAAAAAGACATCAGCAAAAAATGGTGAGACGACATTATAGCAGGACGCACTCGTATGTCGAAGGTCTTGAAACCATTGCTAGTAGCTGTACCAAGCGAGAGAATCTTGGGACCTGCGTCCGTGATACTGATTTGGAAGTCACCATCAGTGTCTTCCTGTTCGAGAACGAGACGAATGGTCTCTTCAACATCTATCAGGAATCGGCGTGGGGCAGAGCGACTCTTCTCGTCGTGGGACATCCTACGTGGCCTGAGGTGCCAATCGTCCTCGAACACAGGACGCTTGGGGGCGTGCCCACCAGACTACGACGGGTATCAAGGTAAGACCAAACCATTTATGGGCGAAGCCCTTACCGTGCTATACGTCCTGGAGCGACTGTGATACTCCGTTCCTCCGTAATATTCGGAGGCATCGGCGTCGATGGGACGTTGTTCATGAAGGGCGTCGCCGACAAAGTTCAAGCCCGGCGGGTGGGTGAGGAGAGGAGCCATGGTCTGAAATAAGAGGGTGAAGACGTAGGGAAAGAAAGTGAGAACGCTCTACGATTGGGTGAGGGGGAAAGAGAGGGAGGTGGGTATGAGGAAAGTGAAGGCGAAATAGGATCTAACGTCCGAGCAATGAGCGAGGTATTTGTCAATGAGCGGGGTTGATGCTCTAGTACTAACTGGGGTTGGGGAATATTATTTTGATGTCTATTTGACAGTGGTAATGACCCGGAACTTGACGGCGTTAGAGGACAAGAAGAGATGGTTGGCTTTTCAGCTGTCCATTTAACTCAATACCCTGCTTCCGCCGTTCTTTGTGCCGCCGTGTTGACCTCGAATTTTTACGAGACGGAGACAATTCGTTTCAGCCACCGTCACGGTCGTGTTCGCGCACGAACAATTAAACACCCTATCAAGAGACTCCTCATCGAGGCATCGTCTCCTGAGTCCATCCTTGGCTGACCCATGCCCCCACCTGAAAACTTCGGGGTTGGAGAACCAAGGCACGTTCTGCGACAGTGAGTACGGCACGACTATGCCCGTCTCTTTCCACCAAGCCGCCGGCTTTGAGCCGACCAACCTCCAACGTCAACGCGTCAACGCGTCAACTGCTGCATCGAGCCGCCTGTCACTCACTGGCACACATTGTCGGGTAGAGCACGGCCTGAACCGTGTACAATAGCGCTGTTAATGTTCCTTCGTTAGGGTACCGTGTCACGGTTTCCACGTTCTTCTTACACTCTTACTGTAGTCTTATCTTCGAGTTCAGTCCTTTGTCCTCACATCTACAATATGACTCTGATTTACTCATCGACTGCCTGCTTCGTGCCTCTGCCAAGTGTCTTCCCACGAACCACGAAGAAGCTGTAGTGCGTTCAAAATCCCCGCACTGAAGAGACCGAATGCGTATATGACGCATGCGGACTAGTCGGCGGTTTGTTTGCTCGTCGGTTCTTGGTTGACCGGTGGCCTGTACCTGTTTCTCACGCCTGTGTGCTGGCATCTCTCATACGGCATTTTTCAACTACTTCTGGAAATGAGCTTCACTTACTTCCAACTTTTTGTCGCTTTTCTTCTTTCGACGATCGTGTACCGACTGTTGCAGAGAAGACGACGGCCACCGCTCCCTTTCCCTCCCGGTCCCAAGGGCCTGCCGCTGATCGGGAATCTGCGTGACCTACCTGCCCAGTATCAGTGGCTCAAATACGAAAAGTTGGGACAGGACATCGGTAAGCACCTATAGGGTGGTCCCTTCCCTGTTGCGACAATTCACCAACGATACTTAGGGTCTGATATCGTTCATCTGGAACTTTTTGGAACGCATTTGGTCGTCTTGAACTCAGAGAAGGCTGCGAACGATCTTCTCGAGAAGCGGTCATCCATATACTCTGACAGGTGTGTGCATTCCATGTGTAAGGTACCGTCACGTAACCCGACATGACATCCCATCGCCTTTAAGACCTCAATTAAAGGCCCTAACTGAATTGTGAGAAGATCGCGATACTGGAAAGCAAAGCTGTCTTCCCGAGTCGCTGACTATGTACGCAGACTTGACGCGGGAAGCTGGGTACTCAGTTTCTTTCCGTATGGCAGCAAATGGAGGAGCTGGCACAAAGCATTCTACTCGTACTTGCAGCCAGCCGTGGTTCACCGATATCACCCGGTCCAAGTGAAAGCTAATCGACAACTGCTATGCAACCTGCTCGAGACTCCACAGGAGTTCTTGAAGCACCTCCGTCAGTGCGTCATCCGCCCCTTAGGCTCCAGCGACGTTCCTGAATAGATCCCACTAGTATGGTCGCCCAGAGTAGCCTGTTGATAGCGTATGGCATTGATGTGGCCCCACGGGATGACCCAACTATCGCACTCACAGACGAGGCCCTTCGAGGTGTATATGTGGCCCAAAACAAGGGTCGCATATTCAACTATGTTCCGTTCTGTACGTCAGATTTACACAGAGTGAGAGTGTGTTCGGTGACCTTGGGACAGTCATTCACTTTCCGTGGTGGTTCCCTGGTGCTGGCTTTAAGAAGGATGCTGACACGTACAAGCACAAGCTAAATCAGTGTCGTGATATACCATACGAGGCTGTGAAGAAGGCATTGGTACGCATTGTTCTACAACTCCATACCCGTGCAACTGTTTTCTCTTAACGGCCAATCAGGAGGAAAACAGGGCGGCACCTTCCATTGCGGTATCAATGATCACTGCTCTTTCTGAAAAGTCAACACCGGAAGCGATATTTATGGCAAGAGCATTGCCCAGCAACATATATGCTGGTAAGATATTTCTCTCCATGCGTCACTACGATTGCTAAGGTTCCCCGATGGTTCGTTCAAGGGAGTATCGATACGGTCTGATAGTTACTTTTTGGACCTAGCTTTGATCTGATATCTTTTTCTTTAGACTACGGCCGCGGTTCAGTCATTCGTGCTTGCGATGGTGCTCTACCCAGAGGCGCAAAAGCGCGCTCAAGAAGAGATGGACTCAGTCTTAGGCCACGGCCACCTTCCCCAGTTTGGGGATGAAGATGCGCTGCCGTATCTTAAAGCCGTGCTGTACGAACTATTGCGGTGGAGCCCCCCGGGCCCAATCGGTTAGAGATCAACAACGTCAATCATCCCCTTCGCAATGCACTCACGATCCATCATTTCAGGTATCCCGCGTCGTCTGACTGAGAATGACGTCTACAATGGCTACTTCATCCCCGCCGGATGCCTGGTCTTCTCCAACGTGTGGTGAGCCCGACTCCTTCCCGCCAGCGTCTCTCACACCGCCAATTTACGCTGTATACGCTCACACCACTCGTTCATATATCTCAGGGCGATCTTGCACGACCCTGCGACCTACCCAGAACCCTCGAAATTCAAGCCCGAGCGCTTCCTCGATCCTTCGGCGCGGGCACCGTTCCCGGACGCCGCGTTCGGCTTTGGCCGCCGCAAATGCCCGGGCCGCTTCCTCGCGTGGGACACGGTGTGGCTAACGATGGCCAGCATGCTCGCCGCGTTCGAGTTCCTTCCCGCAACAGATGCCGACGGCCGCCCCGCTCCGCCCGCGCAGGAGTTCGCCTCTCTGTTCGCCTTGTGAGTTCTCAATCCCCCGCCCCGCGTCCGGACGCTGGTTGCGCTGACTAGAGCGGTGCCGGCGCTTGTGATGCGCTTCGCGTCAATTTTGCAGGGTTCCGAAGCCGTTCGAATGTACGATCAGACCGCGCTCGTCGACTGTGAGGGAAGCGGTGCTCGCGGCGCTTCATGACTGAATCGACCGTTGTTCTTTTGTTCTTTGATTTCATCTTTGGGGTAGAAACCCCATAACCGCTTTTGTTTGGTTTTCCGTTTATTTGCTGTATGGCCTCGGCTTAACACCGCTTGTATGTATTTTCCTTTCTAGCACGCGGTAATACTATTGACGCATATGTGTCTATTCGACGATGCCTTGGCTGAGGATTCTTAAAAGGGAGCAGTTCCAATTCTATGTTTCTGCGTGCTGGCGGTTGGGGATTTTCTGCAGAGAGGGCCTTAGAGAGAGCATAACAATGATTGAAATAGCTGTGACTGTTCGTCTGGTCGGACAGGTCACGAACGGTATCGGAAAACTCCATGAAAAGTTCCACAGATGTCTAACTTTTTCAGACGTCTGACTTGCTGGCCCGCGGGGCAGATTGTGTCTGGACCCTTCGCGGCGCGGGCACACTGGTCCGTTTCAAGTTGGGGTCGTCGAAGCCCAAGTATGGGAGTTGGCTAGATTTCCGGTCCTGCGTTACCCTGCGTTACCCTGCGGCGTTCGAAATCCCTGCGTTCCCATAGCAAAATGAGCTCCACTGTCTTTTGGACGTTAACTTTTGTTCTACTTTTGTACGTTCCAACGTATTCGTGTTACAACGAAAGCAACCAAGGACACCACTACCGGTTGACTGGTCGTGAGGGCCGGACAGTGATGGAGAATTTGGACGATGTACCCTCTAGACACCGGCAGCTTGCCCATGGGTAAGCGCGGTTTACTTTCTTACCGAACGAGTGTCATGGTCGTCGTTTGGGTCAGATATCATCCATTTGGAACTACTTCGGTGAGATGCACATAGTTCAATTCCGAGAATGCTGCGAATGATCTGGCCGAAAAACCTATTCTGCAGCTTGCGTCATTCTTCATTTTGTTCCTGAACCTTTACGATCCAGCTTAGGACGCTCGACCATCAAGTGGCCAATCACCGGAGGAAAGACCAGAAACGAACCAATCTTCTCCCTGTAGGGATACATGGTAAGATGCGTTGAGCGTCAGAATATTGGCTCTTCTTCTCATCACCTCGACGTCCTGTCCCTAGCAGGCCTCTCCAAAAGGGCAAGATGAAGGATGCCTGCGAATGGTGAGACTTCGTGTGCTTCTCACCGCAGGACCGGGGAAGGTTCGGAGAGACAGAGTGAGAGAGCGCGATCCCCTCGCGGCGAGCCGACCGACTCCAGTTGGCGCGAGTATGATCGCTTGCTGTCCATCCGTGCACCTTGGACTACTACACGGCGCACCAGAGACGACGGCTGAGGGGATTATCGATCTGATATCAGATTGGGGATTAAGGGCCCCCCAATAAAATCAAATCTGATATCTAGAAGTGGCAGAAGAGAAACTCGGAGCCAGGGGAAAGTCGGCATCAGGCGTAAGTTTGTGGCAAGACGCTGAGAATACCAACGAAGGTGGAGGCTGCCACATGGAGGGACTGGCGGTGGATAGCGCCGTTTTGCGGTGCGCCTCAATTTTTTATACACACCTGTTGTAATCACGTGAATGCGCGTTCAGCTGATGGGTCTATACAGCACCATGACCTCGATCTGTCCGCAATACAAGCAACCCAGGTCGACGACCGAACCCGTGTAGCGACGACGGCTTCCTCTGTGCCTGTGCTCTGAGTCACAGTAGTGTCCACATTAGCCTTGTTGGGCATGACTTAATGGCCAGCCCACCCTTGAGCCCACCAACATTTAGTTGACGCATATACAGGTGCCAACCTGACCTACAAGTATTGCCCTTATCACGATGATTATTATGTGAACCTGTGACACAAATGCCGGTGGTTTGATGCTGATTTGTGGTCCCTCAGAAGGTCATTAAGGTGGCCCGGTGGAGGCACCGCCGGCTGCCATTTGACTTGGGGTGGGGATGTGTGCGTTGATGCATGGTACGTCGCCTTACTATCAGTTATAGTTGCTATTAACAACGGCATTATGGTTACTCCCGACTATGAGAACTCTTGGTTATGATGTGCACGCTGTACTATCACTGCGTGCAAAGCAGAGTTTTCAGTCTAATAAAACTCATAGAAAACTCTGTGAGGTGTTAACCACTTATCAGAATCTATTTTATCAAAAAACTTTGAAAAAAAAAGTTTAAGTTTTATTTGGGCTACTGGGCCACCACCAAAAAAGAGTTTACCTCTTTTTTCTCCTAACAAATCACATTGACCACATGATACAGCCTGAACAATTGAAGTCTTTTGTTTGGGCTGATCATGTGGTCTGTGAGGAGAAAAAAGAGTTTACCTCTTTTTTGGTGGTGGCCCAGTAGCTTAAATAAAACTTAAACTTTTTTTTTCAAAGTTTTTCGATAATATAAACTCTGATAAGTGGTTAACACCTCACAGAGTTTTCTATGGGTTTTATTTGACTGAAAACTCTGCTTTGCACACAGTGTATGCGCATGCAATATGGATGACAATTTTGGACAATTTTGTGATATTTAAGTAGCAGTTATTTGTAGTGAACAGTAAGTTAGTGTACATTTACTGTAATATACAGTTTTATTCAATCATATGCAATTGGTGTTAAGGCAATTCAGCGAGCAAACGAATCAAAATGAACATAGTCCGGAATTTTGAATGCGGTTGAATTGATTATAATTCTATACCAGTCAATCTCATTCCCTCAGCGGCCTTTCGTTCACTGGGATTTTGACTGGGCAACACCGCCGCATCACCTCCTGATTCTATCCTTGGCTGACCCATGCCTCCACCTGAAAACTTCGGGGTTGGAGTTGTTGGAATACCAAGGCACATTCTGCGACAGTAGGTACGGTACAAGTATGCACGTCTTGATGCACGTCCCTTGCCACCAAGCCGCCGGCTTTGAGCTGACCAACCTCCAACGGCGTCAACTCTGCATCGTGCCCCCGAGTCTGCTAAGTCTCTTCCCACGAACCACGAAGAAGCTGTAGTGCGGTCAAAATCCCCGCACGGAAGAGACCGAATGCGTATATGACGCTTGCGGACAAGTCGGCGATTGGTCTGCTCCTCGGCTCTTAACTTACTGTACTGTAGTCGACCGATGGCCTGTACCTATTTCTCACGCCCGTGTGCTGGCATCTCTCATAGGCATTTTTCAACTACTTCTGCAAATGACCTTCACCTACTTCCAACTTTTTGTCGCCTCCCTGCTTTCGGCGATCGTGTACCGACTGTTGCAGAGAAGACGACGGCCACCGCTCCCTTTCCCTCCCGGTCCCAAGGGCCTGCCGTTGATCGGGAACCTGCGTGACCTGCCTACCCAGTATATGTGGCTCAAATACGAAAAGCTGGGACAGGATATCGGTAAGCACCAATAGGGCGGTCCCTTCCCTGTCGCGGCAATTCATCAACGCTGCTTAGGGTCTGATATCGTTCATCTGGAGCTTTTTGGAACGCATTTGGTTGTCTTGAACTCTTGGAAGGCTGCGAACGATCTTCTTGAGAAGCGGTCATCCATATACTCTGACAGGTGTGTGCATTCCATGTGAAAGGTACCGTCACGTAACCCGACATGACATCCCATCGCCTTTAAGACCTCAATTAAAGGCCCTAACTGAATTGTGAGAAGATTGCGATACCGGAAAGCAAAGCCGGCTTTCCTGGGTCACTGACTATGTGCACAGGCTTGACACGGGAAGCTGGGTACTCAGTTTCTTTCCGTATGGCAGCAAATGGAGGAGCTGGTACAAAGCATTCTACGCTCACTTGCAACCAGCTGTGGTTCACCAATACCACCCGATCGAAATAAAATATAATCGACAACTGCTGTGCAACCTGCTCGAGACGCCACAGGACTTCTTGAAGCACCTCCGCCAGTGCGTCATCCTTGCTTTAGGCTCTGACGATGTTCCTGAATAGATCACACTAGTATGGTCGCCCAGATTAGCCTGTCGGTAGCGTATGGCATCGATGTAGCCCCACGGGATGACCCAACTATCACACTCACAGACGAAGCCCTTCAGGGTTTATATGTGGCCCAAAACAAGGGTCGCATATTCAACTATGTTCCGTTCTGTACGCATATTTGCTCAGGGTGAGAGTGTGTTGGGTGACCTTGGGACAGTCATTCACCTTCCATGGTGGTTCCCTGGTGCCGGCTTTAAGAAGGATGCCGACATGTACAAGCGCAAGCTAAATCAGTGTCGTGATATACCATACGAGGCTGTGAAGAAGGCATTGGTACGCATTGTTCTACAACTCCATACCCGTGCAGCTGTTTTCTCTTAACGGCCAATCAGGAGGAAAGCAGGGCGGCGGCTTCCATCGCGGCATCAATGATCACTGATCTTTCTGAAAAGTCAACACCAGAAGCGATATTTATGGCAAGAGCATTGCCCAGCAACATATATGCTGGTAAGATATTTCGCTCCATACGTCAAATACGATTGCTAAGGCTCCCCGGTGGCTCGTTTAAGGGAGTATCGATACGGTGTGATAGATACTTTTTGGACCTAGCTTTGATCTGACTTTTTTTCTCTGTAGACTACGGCCGCGGTCCAGTCCTTTGTGCTTGCGATGGTGCTATACCCAGAGGTGCAAAAGCGCGCTCAGGAAGAGATGGACTCAATCTTAGGCCACGGCTACCTTCCCGAGTTTGGGGATGAAGATGCGCTGCCGTACCTTAAAACCGTGCTGTACGAACTATTGCGGTGGAGCCCTCCGGGCCCAATCGGTTAGAGATCGACAACATCCATCAATCATCCCCTTCGCAGTGTACTCACGATTCATCATTTCAGGTATCCCGCGTCGTCTGACTGAGAATGACGTCTACAATGGCTACTTCATCCCCGCCGGATGCCTGGTCTTCTCCAACGCGTGGTGAGCCAAACTCAGGCACCATCGCCATCATACCCCGTATACGCTCACACCACTCGTTCATATATCTCAGGGCGATCTTGCACGACCCCGCGACCTACCCGGAACCCTCGAAATTCAAGCCGGAGCGCTTTCTCGATCCCGCGGCGCGCGCACTGTTCCTAGACGCCGCGTTCGGCTTTGGCCGCCGCAAATGCCCGGGCCGCTACCTCGCGTGGGACACGGCGTGGATAACGATGGCGAGCATGCTCGCCGCGTTCGAGTTCCTTCCCGAAACAGATGTCGACGGCCGCCCCGCTCTGCCTGCTCAGGAATTCACCTCTCTCTTCCACTCGTGAGTTCTCAATCCCTCGCCCCGCGTCCAGACGCTTGTTGCGCTGACTAGGGCGGCGGTGTGACGCCCTTCGCGCCAATTTTGCAGGGGCCCGATGCCGTTCAAATGCACGATCAGACCGCGGTCGTCGACTGTGAGGGAAGCGGTGCTTGTGGCGCTTCATGACTGAATTGCCCATCGTGCTTTTTCCATCTTTCGGGTAGAAACCCCGTTTGATTTTCCGTTTATTTGCTGTATCGCCTCGGCTTAACCACCACTTGTACCACTTGTATGTATTTTCCTTTCCGGTACGTAGTAATACTATTGACACATATGTGCCTATTCGACGATGCCTTGGCTGAGGATTCTCAAAAGGGTGCGGTTCCAGTTCTATGTTTCTGCGTGCTGGCGGTTGGGGATTTTCTGCAGAGAGGGCCTCGGAGAGCACAACAAGGATCGAAATAGCTGATCACGAACGGTAACACCCTTGGTAACACCTATAATCCCGTGAAAATTTCCACATATGCCTAACTCTTTCAGACGTGTGACCTGCTAGTCCGCGGGGCGGCTGGACCCCTCGCTACGCGGGAGGTACACTGGTCTGTTTCAAGTTGGGATCGTCGAAGTCCAAGTATGGCGAACAGTTCCGAGAGTTGGTAACTCTAGATTTCCGGTCCTGCGTTACCCTGCGGCGTTCGAAGGCCCTGCGTTCCCATAGCAAAATGGGCTCCACTTTCTTTCAGCCGTTAACCTTTAATCTACTTTCGTCCAACATATTTGTGTTGCAGTGCAAACAACAAAAGACACTGGGTCCTGAGGGCCGGACACAGGGGACTTGAACGATGTACCCTCCAGACATCGGCAGCTTACCCATGGCGAGTGAGGACAAAATGGGTAAGCGCGGATTAACACTTGTCGTACATTTTCTTGCTCGCCTTTGCAGAGTCGTATCATAGTCCAGACTTACACCAAGCTTGTTCGAGAAGAGCATACGAGCGCTGCTTCTCTATTTCATGCGCTAGGGCCCTGTAGCGAATGAGTGTCATGGTCGTCGTTTGGGTCAGATATCGTCCGTTTGGCACTACTTCGGTGAGACGCACATAGTTCAATTCCGATAATGCTGGGAGTGGTCTTGAAAAGTATATTCTAGCAGGGCTGAGTAGCCGCCCAGACTCGGCTTGCAGTGGTACGGGCACCTGGCTACAACTGGTAACGCCCAAACGAAGCCCCTGAGGGAGCTGTGGGAAGACGAGAATAGCAGTAGCAGCCCCGGTTTTCGCTGACAGTGTTCGCAGGTTTGATTCTTCTTATAACGGGTTAGTAGTATGCCTTACAGCAAGAAGATACCCTATTCTGCAGCTCAGGCTGGCGTCGTTCTTCGTTTTGTTCATGAATCTTCGGCGACGACGCGGCCGGATCTCTTCCGCGACCCAACTTAGGTATCTCGACCACCAAGCGGTCAATCACCGGAGCAGCGGCCATATTTGAATAATCTTCTCCTGTAGGAGGGATACATGGTACGATGCGTTCCGTGCCAGAATATTAGTTTTTCTTGTCATCACTTCGTAGTCCTGCCCTAGTAAGCTTCACAAAGGGGTAAGACGAAGGGGTGGCTACGAATGGTGTGCCTCTCACCGCAGGACGAGCGAGGGTTCGGAGAGGGGGTGCGATTCCCGAGCGGCCAGCCGAGCGGACTCCAGTTGGCGCGAGTACGGTCGCTTGCTATTCATCCATGCACCTTGGACTACTACAGGGCGCACCAGAGACGACGGCTGAGGGGATTATCGATCTGATGTCAGATTGGGGATTAAACCCAACCCCCCCCCCCCCCCCACAAAAAATCTGGAGCTAGCGGAAAATCGGCATCAGGTGACCAGTGTCACGTAAGTTTGTGGAAAAACGGGAGGAGTGGTGGTTGGCGCGAGCGTCGGAGTAGTATCCATCGCAGTGGCATTCGTGATGGGGTCCTCATGACTGGGCATCATGATGTCCGGGTTACCACCATCTCCTCACTAGCGGCCGAAGCTTCCGGCCAGAGCGAAAAGGCGTAGGGATCAGCAATGGTTGTATGGGAATGATTCACCACAATGAATTATCCCCATACAACCACGGTGGCTTGACGGTGTCAGTGCGAGAAGTGGTGGGATGCGTGAACGGCAGATATTTCGAGAGAAAATGCGGAGAGGAGGCTCTTAAGAAGTTCCGGAGATACCACAAAGGCCTCGCTTACAAGCTTAGCGAGGGCGACCACAGCTCTGACCGCCCATGCGCCCACTGGCATGCCGGCGTCATTTCGGGCTTCGCCATTTCGCCGCCGTGTGTAGTCTCTTGGACTTAGCTGAGGTTAAACCGCCTCATGGCATTCCTGCACCAGGATCCTTGATTCCGTGGCGTGGGGGACGGACTATTGTCATCGTGTTCCTTCTTATCTCCGGACTCGGAGAAATCCCCACAGAGTCTAGCAGCAAGCGAAATATTTCGGTGTGCCTTTCGCCTTTGCTGAATAAGGGTCGTTGTGCCTTTAGAGGTCCTGAATGTAGACGGGCACTCCACATTCGGGTCGGAACAAAAGGCCCCGGCAGCGCGTCCTGTGTCCAAGCGGGATGTGGCAAGACTCGGAGCTTCAAACAATGCGTTCAACCTTCAGCACAATGCACAGCCGCGCTCATTGTTCACCGGTTCACCCCTGGCCGTGGTTCGCCGGGCCGAGAACAGGCGGTCGTGTTCAATTCATGGTCAAAATGGTCAAAATGGTATGGAAGCTCAACCATGAGGTCAACTCCGACACGTCCCTGGGAATTTCGCGGGCCTTTCTCATCTCTCGCCTTGGTTAAGGGATATTGAAGCCACCACCCTTTCCTAGCTACAAGGCACAGGTCTTATTCGCGTTCGAGTACTGTTGAAACTGTTGAAGTAAAGCCTCAATTCGTCACCCGCCCGTGGATGGCCGCGGCCTTAATGATGACGCGATGACGAGCGGGTCGACCCGACCCATAGGCCGACTCAAGCCAGCGGCAAGGCGGGATATCCAAGCAGCATAAGCATGCCAAGAGGCAGTTCACTGGACGATGTACCACCGCCCTGACCAACCCTCGAAGGGCCTGACGCTCGTGGCCATGCCGCAACTTGTCGATGCAGGGCTAGTAGCGATGGACCGGCGTCATTCAGAGCACGAGCTGGTAGGCTTCCACCATTCGAACGCCGAGTGATGGCCAAGCCAAAGTTGTGGAATGTTGCGATGAGAAGTAAATGCAAGGGAGGAACACGAGTGCTGTTCCCGTTGATGATGGCGGAGGGCGTAGTTGCGCGATTGCCAGTGTCAATTCCACCAAGAAATTCATCGTTTTCGTATCCGACCTCACCTGGAGCTTCCGGCTTCCAGGGGGCCTCAGCGCACACAGAGAGTCGCGTACGTTGCAGATTGGAAAACACAAAGACCGCCAGCACTACATCTTCGGGTCGCAGGGCCCCTGTATCAGTACAGGGGCTGCCTCTTTGAGCCATTAGTAGATATCATCAATGAGCTCTTACGGGTTTGCACAGAGCCATGGTTTGCAATATTTCCGGACCAATACTCGCCACCAATCTTCAATTAGTGATTGTTTGCTCTCTATGCTAAGTGATTCGTCCCCTGGCGCCCCTTCACATGGCCCTCGCGAAGGCTCGAACATTTCTCAAAATCGCAACAAGATATCAGGGGAGGCTTGCTCAAGGTACGTCTGTGACTGCAACAAACATTGACTTGTGTGGCACAGGCGAGAGTTATGAATGTACAACGACAATCGACAGTGGTGGATTCCCCGCACAGCGCACAGACCGCGTGAGCAGTCGCCGATGTCCTGCCACGCACCTCCACCACTGCTGCCGCCACTGAGTAGCTCCCGTATTCGGACACTGCGGGCTACTTGTGACGGGGAGGAGCGGCGCGGAGATGGAGCAGCACGACACCACGCTATCTGCATGGGCTGGAGGAGAGGGTGGCAAGCAGGCCGCGATCCCGAGCGGACGCACGACGTCCTGCAGGAGCGGGGAATTCCCGCACTTGGCGGCGAAGAAATTCGCCTGAAAGGGAGGGGCATGCTGATTGTCGTGCGTGCGCGCGCACGCAGTTGGGCTCGGGTCGTGTTGTTGTCCAGTGCTGGTGGATGCACAGAAGAGGGAAAACAGATAAAAACGTGCCAACGGAAGCTTGATAGGCGCAGACAACATGCCCAGAGTTTCCCTAGCCGAAAAGTAGGCACGGTGATGATATGACCGCAGGGTGTAAGTGCCGCATTAGTTGGAGAGGCAAAGCAAATCAGACGTGTATAGGTGTGAAGCGGCTCGAGTTCTGGTAAGAGACTAGTCGGAGGGGGTAGAGGACGTGGCACATGCGTAACACTGGTGACAATTGGGGGTTCTGGGAGGGCGGACTGTGATTGAAGCAAGATTGGGGAAGAGCATGTCCTAAACGCGTTGAGGGTTGGTTATGTGAGGAGGTCGGAATCACTTCCAAATTAGGAATGTCCACACCCACGGTTCGGGATTCCGGTCCCGCCACCGCCCTTGTTGTTTAAACACCTACAGTAACTTGCTGTATATGGTGCATGCGGGCTACTCGGTGATTAATCTACTCGGCACTTATAAATAGTCGACCAGTGACCGGTTGACTGCCACGTCTTGTACCCATTTTTCACGCCTGTGTGCTGCTCGACAGCCTGCAGCCTGAAAGACAGCCGAATTGTATTGTTCTCACTACTGTACTAGTTTGTAGCCCCATTTTCCTCACCCGGCATCCCTTCTAAAGATGAGCTTCACCTACTTCCAACTCTTTGCCGCTTCCCTGCTTTCGGCGATCGCGTATCTATTGTTGCAGAGAAGGCAACGGCCATCGCTACCTTTCCCTCCCGGTCCCAAGGGCCTGCCGCTGATCGGGAACCTACGCGACCTACCCAATGAACCTGAATCATGGCTCAGATACGAAAAGTTGGGACAAGATATCGGTAAGTAAAGGGTGGTCTCCCTGTTGCTGCACTTCATCAATCGATGCTTAGGGTCTGATATCCTTCATCTGGAGCTTTTTGGGATGCATTTGATCGTCTTGAACTCTGAGAAGGCTTCGAACGATCTGCTGGAGAAGCGGTCTTCCATATACTCTGACAGGTATGTGCGTGCCATGTGAAATGCACCGTCAGGTAGCCCGACATGACAACCTATCGCATTTAAGACCTCAATTAAAGACCCTGACCGAATTGTGAGAAGATTGTGATACCAGAAACGAAGCCGTCGCTAACTACATGCGCAGGCTTGACTTGGGAAGTTGGGCGCTCAGTTTCTTTCCGTACGGCAGCAAATGGAGGGACTGGAACAAAGCACTCTACACTCACTTGCAGCCAGCCATTGTTCACCGATACCATCCGATCCAAGTGAAAGCTACTCGACAACTGCTGTGCAACCTACTCGACACTCCGCAAGACTTCTTGAAACACCTCCGCCAGTGCGTCATCTACCCCTTAGGCTAGCTAGCGATGTTTCTAAATGGATCCCACTAGGATGGTTGGCCAGGCCAGCCTGTCGATAGCGTATGGCCTTGATGTGGATCCACGAGATGACCCAAATATCACGCGCACGGACGAGGCCCTTCAAGGTATATCTGTGGCCCAAAGAAGGGGTAACATCTTCAACTTTGTTCCGTTCTGTATGCCATGTTTGCTTAGGGTGAGAGTGTGATGGGTGACCTCGAGCTTATTGGGACAGTCCTCCACTTTCCGTGGTGGTTCCCTGGTGCTGGCTTTAAGAAGGATGCCGACACGTACAAGCGCAAGCTAGAACAGTCCCGTGATATACCATACAAGGCTGTGAAGAGGGCATTGGTACGCATTGTTCTACAACTCCCATTCGGGTTCAACTGTTTTCTCTTACAGTAACAACCAATCAGGAGGAGAACAGGGCGGCGCCTTCCATCGCGGCGTCAATGATCACTGATCTCTCTGAAAAATCAACACCAGAGGCGATATTTATGGCGAAAGCATTGCCACACAATATATATGCTGGTAAGATATGAAATTTTGCTTCGTATGTCAATTTCGACTGCTAAGGTTCACTGCTGGCTCATTTGAGGGGGTATTGATACGGTCTGCTAGATACTTTCTGGACCTTGCTATAATCTGAATTCTTTCATTAGACTACGGCAGCGGTTCAGTCCGTCGTGCTTGCGATGGTGCTCTACCCAGAGGTGCAAAAGCGCGTTCATGAAGAGATCGACTCAGTCCTAGGCCATGGTCACCTTCCCGAGTTTGGGGATCAAGATGCGCTGCCGTACCTCAAAGCCGTGCTGTACGAACTATTGCGATGGAACCCTCTTGCCCCCCTTGGTTAGATCAATAACATCATCCCTTTCGCAATGTGCTTACGGGTCGTCATTCTAGGTGTCCCGCACCGTCTGACCGAGAATGACGTCTACGATGGCTACTTCATCCCCGCCGGGTCCATGGTCTTCTTCAACTCGTGGTGAGCCCAAATCCTCCTTCCCGCCGGCGTCTATGACACTGCCATTGTACCCGTTGTATGCTCACACCACTCTCTCTCAGGGCGATCTTGCACGACCCCGCGACCTACCCGGAACCCTCGAAATTCAAGCCCGAGCGCTTCCTTAATCCCGCGGCGCACGCACCACTCCCGGACGCCACGTTCGGCTTTGGCCGCCGCATTTGCCCGGGCCGTTCTCTCGCGTTGGATACGGTGTGGATAACGATGGCGAACATGCTCGCCGCGTTCGAGTTCCTTCCTGCAACAGATGCCGACGGCCGCCCCGCTCCGCCTGCGCAGGAGTTCATCTTCCTGCTCGCCTCGTGAGTTCTCAGTCCTCCTGCCTGCGTGTCTCTGTCCTCTCCCCTTCCCCCCCCCCCTGGACGCTTGTTCTTGTTACGCTGACTAGGGCGGCGCCGGCGCTTGTGGTGCGCTTCGCGCTAATTTTGCAGCGGCCCGAAGCCGTTCAAATGTACGATCAGACCACGGTCGTCGACCGTCAGGGAAGCGGTGCTCGCGGCGCTTCATGACTGAATCGCCCGTTTTTTTTTCTTTACTTCCATCTTTGGGGTAGAAACCCCATAACCACTGTTGATTGGTTTTCCGTTTATTTACTGTACAGTACGGCCTCGGCTTAACCATCGCTTGTACCGCTTGTATGTATTTCCTTTCTAGCACGTGAGAATACTATTGTCTATTCGACGATGCCTGGCTGAGGATTCTTAAAAGGGTGCAGTTCCGATTCTACGTTTCTGCGTTTTGGCGGCTGGAGATTTTCTGCAGAGTTTGGAGAGAGCATAACGAGGATCATAATAGCTATGATTGATTGTCTTTCCGGCCAGGTCACGAACGGTACACCTATAACTCCATGAAAAGTTCCACGGATGTCTAACATATCTTTCAGACGTGTGACTTGCTACTCCGCGGGGCGAACGTTGTGTCTGGACCCCTCGCTGAGCGGGAGGCACACCGGTGTGTGGTGTCGAAGCCCAAGCATGGCAAACAGTTTCGGGAGTCGGTAATTCCAGATTTCTGGTCTGCATTACCCTGCGGCATTCGAAAGCCCTACGTTCCCATAGCAAAATACGCCCCACTGTCTTTCTGCCTTTGACTTTTGTTCTACTTACGTCCAACACATTCGTGTTGCAGTGCAATCAACAAAAGACACTGATCCTAAGGGCCGGCAGGACACTGATGGGGGACTTGGACGACGTGCCCTCCAGACACCGGCAGCTTACCCATGGTAAGTGAGGACGGAAAATGAGCACGGTTTACTTTCTTAGCGAATGAGTCTCATGGTCTTCGTTTGGGTCAGATATCGTCCGTTGGAACTACTCCGGTGAGACGCACATTGTCTAATTCCGATAATGCCGCGAATGGTCTTGAAAAGCAGCCATTTGTATACTCTAGCAGGGAGAGTAGCCGCCCAGACTCGGCGTGCAGCGGTACGGGTACCCGGTTACAACTGGCAACGCCCAAATGAAGCCCCTGAGGGAACTGTGAGAAGACGATAATAGCAGTAGCAGCCCCGGTTTTCGCTGACAAGGTTCACAGGTTTAATTCTCCTTTCTTTTTCCATATGGAACAAAACGGATTAGCAGTATGTCATAACAGACCTCCCAGCAAGAAGATACCCAACATAGCGTCTAGTGTCGCGCTACTGGGCCGAAAAACCTAGTATTCTGCACATCGCGTCGTTCTTCGTTTTGTTTATGGATCTTCGGCGACGACGCGGCCGGGACTCTACCACGATCCAGCTTAGGATGCTCAACCACCAGGCGGCCAATCACCGGAGGAAAGGCCAGATTTGAACCAATCTTCTCGGTACGATGCGTTGAGCGCCAGAATATTGGCTTTTCTTCTCATTACTTCGACGTCCTATCCCCAGCGGCCTCACAAAAGGGGAAAGATGAAGGATGTCTGCGAATGGTGAGACTTCGTGTGCTTCTCACCACAGGACGGGCGAGGGTTCGGAGAGACAGAGTGAGGGAGCGCGATCCCCGAGCAACCAGCCGACCGGACTCCAGTTGGCGCGAGTACGATCGCTCGCCGCCATCTATGCACCTTGGACTACAGGGCGCACTAGAGACGACGATTTTCGCCCACCGCTGTGACGCACATGTCAAGTTCTCCCCTATCCCCACATGTCATCGAGACCAAGCCAAGTGAGACAGTACCATTTCAAGGACAGGAAGCACAAAGGAGAGAGTGAGATACTGTAGCAGAGCTTATCATTACTCTCCTTGGACTTGGAGGTGATTGTACGTTACGTGATCCTTCTCTACGGACAGCGCAGTGCGCGCCCGACCCGCCGATTCGCCTGTGGAAGCGCTTACCACGTCGTGCAAGGCGTCGTGACAGCACACCCCACCTCCTCATTTTCCCGTCTCTCTCCAGCTGCTACAACGACTACGTGGCCCCACACATCGCACCACATAGTATCCTACTTACTGCGCCACCAGTTGAAAGCACGGCCCGTGTAATGAGAGGTCGGGAGGAAGAGCGATGACGGAAATCCGTCACGGCGCTTTGGTTCAAGTTATTCTTCATCACACGTCACGCTCGTCACGGCTCTGAGCGTCTATCTCCACAAATCTTCCACGGCCATGTCGAGGTCTTTGGTCACAGTGGCGCCATCTTGGGCGCCATGATCTGGCCGTGTTCAGCGAACGATTTCATTCTTCCCGTCAAGCCATCTCTCATTCAAGGACTTAATATTATCCGCTCACAACCAAGGAACTCCTTTCCATGCCTCATAGTCCGAGTCCCCTCGGGTCTTCCTCTTCCTCTTCGTCCAATTTCCAACCCATTATCAATGCCGCCCTGAAATTGTACGAGAAGCAGACAAAGAAAGACCTTCTCGCGCATCCACTAGCAGCCCAGTTGAATTCTTGCAACTCTCCCAGCGACATCCTCACCGTACTTAAAGACCAGGTACACGAGTTTGGCCTATCCCACAGTGGTGACGGGACACAAGCAAGGTGGCTTATCTCCACCGTGAATGTCCTCTATGCGTTTTCCGCCACACTTGGAGAAGGTGTCGGGCTGGTGAGTCTCAGGAGTCTGTACGTCTATGATCCACGCTCTGATCTATTCTTTATCAGGTCTTCTCGCCAGCCAAAATAATATTCGCTGGCTTTGGCGTCCTTCTGTTGGTTAGTATCACCCTAAGACCCTGGTTACTGGCGTTCTGACAGAAGTTCCATAGGCGGCAAAGGATGTTGCCGGTAGCCAAGACGCGCTGGTCGACCTCTTCGAACGCATAGAATACTTCTTCAAACGGCTCGAGACGTATACCGATGTTCCGCCCACTGAGACCATGACGGACATAATCGTGAAAATAATGGTAGAAGTGCTGACCATCTTGGCCCTCGCAACAAAAGAAACTAGACAGGGTCGAGCGAGTGAGCCTAAACTGATCCCTGCTGATATGCTGATTCGGACCTGTCCAAATCTAGAGAAATACCTGAAGAAGCTGGCTGGAAGGACTGATATCGAGGATGCGCTGAAAAGGCTCGACCAGTTGACGCAAGAAGAGGCTCGGATGGCGATCGCGCAAGTACTTAGGCTCGCGCACGGCGTCGATAGCAAGGTGAAAATTATCATTGAAGGTGGGCGGGCGTGTTCAGCTCATCACCATCACTACCTTGAATCTGAATGAGACCAGGTAGTATCGACGCGAAGGAGACGGCGAAGGAAGCAAAAGTAATAATGCTGCAAACGACGAACAACGTTGATGAAATGATGTGTCCGTGACTTCCTAATCCCCTGTTTTTAGTCGTGGAGACTCATTCCTATGACAGTGAGCCAACGGCGACAGGAACTGCGAGGATGGCTTTCTCCTTCTGACCCATCCACAAACCAGAATATTGCGTGCTCTTTTCAGCATAAAGGTTCGGCGGGGTGGTTCTTTCGAGAGTATCTTTGAGGAATGGCAGGCTATGGGGTCCCTGTTATGGATCCACGGAAAGCGTACGTCTCTTCGAGCGTTCACTGTTCTGCTCCTGATACATTTCCGAAGCGGGCTCTGGGAAAAGCGTCCTGTGGTTCGTCGTTCCTCGACTTGTACTGCTTTCGTCGAGGCTTATATCCTTGACTAGTTCTTCAATTATCCGAGAGATCATGGCCCTGTGCGAAGCTAATTTAGCTACCATGGCCTATTTCTACTTCGATTTTAGGGATACCGATAAGCAGAATCGCCACAACCTCCTCTTGTCGCTTGTTACCCAGCTTTCTACTCGTTCCACTCCTTGTTGCGAAATTCTCTCCCGCATTTATAAGGCTCACGAAGATGGCGCGCGACAGCCCAGCGACGACATTTTGAAGGACTGCCTCACAGAAATGCTTTCACTCCCGGCTCCCCAACCAATTTACGTTATTCTAGATGCGCTCGACGAATGTCCCGATACGTATGGCCTACCATCCCCGCGAGAGCAGGTGCTTGAACTCGTGAAGGACATCGTCGAACTTTCCTTGACAAATCTTCGTATATGTGTTACCAGTCGCCCAGAGGTCGACATCCGAACTGTCCTTGGACCTTTGACGTCTCTCCGCGTGTCGCTTCACGACCAAAGTGGACAAAATGAAGACATTGTTGAGTACGTGAACTCTGTGGTCAACTCTGACCGAAGGATGCGTACATGGCGAGAGGACGACAAAAAGATGGTCATCGAGACGCTGTGTGAGAGAGCCGACGGAATGCAAGTGGTCGCTATACAATCTACCCGTCTTACTGATAATGTTAGATAGGTTCCGATGGGTGTTTTGCCAATTGGAGACGCTGCGGTATTGTTTACCATCAAGCATCCGGCGATTCCTTAACGAATTGCCTGAAACTCTTGACGAGACGTATGAGCGGATCTTAAGGGACATCAATAAGACTAACAGAAGCAATGCTCGTCGTCTGTTACAATGCCTCACGGCGGCAAGTCGGCCGCTCCGTCTGCAAGAACTTGCAGAAATACTCGCGTTCGACTTTGAAGGCGCTCAGGGTGGGATCCCGAAATTGAACACGGACTGGCGGTGGGGCGACGAAGAGCAAGCTGTGCTGTCCACGTGTTCGAGTTTGATTGTCGTCGTCGTGGACGACGCTGGTTCCCATGTGGTTCAATTTTCACATTTTTCGGTGAAAGAGTTCCTGACCTCACAACGCCTGGCGTGTTCAATCGACCCGGACGTCTCGCGGCATCATGTCACCCTCGAGGTAGCACACACCATCCTTGCGCGGTCCTGCCTTGGAGTCCTGCTCTGTTTAGATGAGCGCGCCGACAAGGAGAGTGTTAAGAGCTTTCCTCTCGTGGAATATGCTGCTCGATACTGGGTAGACCATGCGCAATTCGGGAATGTTTTGTCGCATGTACGGGATGGGATGGAAGTTCTGTTTGACTCATCGAAGCCACATTTCGCAGCATGGCTCCGAGTGCATTATATGGATGGGTATTGGGACGGCCTGTCGTTTTCCTACCTCGTGCGGCCTCCTGTCCCCCTGTACTATGCCGCACTTTGTGGGTTCTATGGCCTTGCAGCTCACCTCATTGTCAAGCTTCCAGAACAAGTAAACGCAGTTGGTGGTCGTATCCTGTCCCCGCTCCTCGCGGCGCTGCACAGAAAACACTTCCGCATTGCAGAGCTACTCTACCATCATGGCGCAGTCGTGGATATTAGATGCCTGTGGGAGAGGACTCCGCTACACGCAGCATCACTGCATGGGACTATCGATACCGTACGGTGGTTGCTCGATCACGGCGCCAATCCAAATTCCCGGCAGGACGACTACTGGACGCCACTGCACCTGACAGCGTGGAAAGGACGGGTCAAGGTAGCACAGGTGTTGCTCGAGCGCAATGCGGACATTCATTCCCGCAGTGACGACGGCCGCGTTCCCTTGCACATGGCTTCGGAATTCGGTCATCCAGACGTTGTGCGGTTATTGCTGGAGCGCGGGGCGGATGCGGATGCATGTGACAACGAACGTTCGACGCCGTTACATCTAGCGTCGTCAAACGGGAGGGTCGAGGTCGTACGTCTGCTGCTTGAACACGGTGTAAACTCGGACGCCGAAGATATCGGTGGATTGGCCCCATTCCAGATTGCATCGATTTGCGGACGTGACGAGATCACGCGATTGCTAATGGAGCATGGACGCCAGGTGCAAGACATAGAAGCTACGCGTGCAAACTCTACAGGTTATTGAAGGATAAGATTATCTCACACTTGTTTATACTATTTCATAGTAGCTGTGCTCACTGTATATGACAATACTGCGTGTAGTTAGTCAATGGCCCAGACAAAGATGTGACGTTAGATCGGCGACACTTGGCCAACACAGTCCGTTGACTCTCATAAGTTTTATACTACTATCCTACTATGCGTAACTGCCACTTTGTCTTCGCCACATGTGAGCAGAACATAAATTCAGATTCTTTGTTTTATTTTTATTTTTAAAAAAACAGTTCGTTGACCTAAATGGAAGATACCATCACCGGAAGTAAGGGCTTTCCTTGGTTATGACCTCGCCTTGAAATTTGGGGCCAAGCCCTTGTGGCTTGACAGTCGTGGGATCATTCGGAATACCGCACCGTGGGCTGGGCGGTGTCACGCGGACAGCGCGTGGTTACCTTGACGCTGCACTCATCTAACCCCAAAACATTCTTCTATCCATTATGGCCCCTGCACAAGATGTGGACTCGGAGCGTCAGCAAACGTTCCTTAATTCGTGCGTGATGGCCATTGACTCGTGATTTTCTTTGATTGTGACCCAATACCCCAGCCCGGCGGGTCTTTCAGCATCGCAAGACTCAGGAAGAGGGTGTGTCAATCCCTTCCCTTGTGTAGCGATGCTCACTCAAGAACCGTTCTTGGACAGCACTCAAATCGTTGAATCGCAGGGAAGCCTATCCCAGCTACATGTTGAGGTGACTAGTATGTACCTAATTTCTAACTCGCTGATGCCTTGGTCACTCTTTATTCTCTTTGTTAGTCCTCCGAGCGCACAATATTCCCCGTATCAAGAGAAAGTTTGGCCCGAAGAGGCGATTCTTTGTCACTGTAACCAATCTTGCGACAATGAAGAAGACGGAAAGCGTTCAGATTGATGGACAGACGGTGCAATGGAACCAGAGGCTTGGTGCCTTGTAGGACTTTCCATTTTCAATCTTATCTTTCGGCTAAAAGTTTAGTTTAGTTCTACACAACGGTCTTCGCATCTTATACTATGTCTTATTGAGAAGCGCTTCACACACCGTGATGTTATTATCGGAACGCGAGAAATACTGATACCTATCGCGTCCCAAAGTGGTCCGTCTTTGTTTAGATTTCCCGTTCGTTTAACTAACTGAACTTCTCGCGCGTAGATGTTCCCCTCGTTCTCAGTAATGGCAACGGGAATGCTGGACAGTCGACGGACCCGGTCACGCTCTACTTAGCGATCACTGTGTCAGCGAACGTGCCCCCTCCGATCATCCCCAACCCCCCCGAAATACCGACCAAAGGGGGCGACGACACTCCCGCAGAAGATGCTATTAAGCCCTCTATGGCACCAGACTCCGGGGGACCCATTCGGTCCACCGCCCCCGAACGTCTTTTACCCTCACCAGATTCCCTTTCCGTCGAGACTGACACTCCTATGCCGGATGGCCAGGCAGAGATGTCGCCTACCGAAAAGGTCCTGATTGCTCTCCGTCGCGCCGATGAAGCTAAGAAGCCAATCGACCGAAAGAATACATGGAAAGGGGCTGTTGAGAGAATCAAGTGGGTGATGGACACTGTAAGCCCGATTGCGGAAGTGCGTGCAATATCCATTTTGCCTCTCCTCGACTGAGCCAACTCTCGTTCTCAGCTACACCCGTTTGCAAAGATGGCATATAACTTGGTTTCAGCCATCCCCGAGGTGCATCCGTTTGCGTTATTGTCGGAAAGAAACACTTATTCCATGTTTACTCGGATGCCAGACACTCCTAGAACAGTATCAACGTGATGACAATGTCCTAAGCCTAGTTGAAGCCATGCACGACGCGTTTGATTTCGCGCACCACGAAGACACTTTGAAATCCATCAAGCCCGATACCAAGCAGGCCGAAATCCTTACTATGATGCTGCGGGGTGTTTGTAGTTGCGGTGACTTTATCCAATCGTATACAACGGACTCACAATTCTGTATGTTGTCTTCATCCCCTCTTTTGGCTAGGGTAAACGTTGCGATTTTCAGGGAAGCGGACGTTGAAGAATATGGGCGGTGGAGTCGCCAAAGATATTGAGGACTTGTCCGCCGCTCTTGTCGGACATCGAAGGGCTTTCTTAGATCAAGCAACCATCACCACGGAGATAACTGCGTTTCAGATTCTGGACGGCGTGGGAATACTTTCAGCCAAGTTGGATTGGATGTCTACTCAGCTTGAGTGGGTGTCGAGCCAAGTTTCAGACGCCGGTACGTGTTCCTGATGGCTTGTGGGTTTCTAGGTAATCGATCTGATAATCATTATAGACCTAGAAGCAAAAATCAGAGAAATCCCATATGGGACAGGCTCGCGATTCACACCCGACAAGGGCTGTCTTACGGGAACACGCACGGCCTTCCTGGACTTTATTGTCAATTGGGTGAACGATCCCTCTTCGGAGCGTAGTCTCGTTCTTTTCGGGCAAGCAGGCACTGGAAAGTCGTCGATTGCGCATGAGATCGCACGTCGCTTCGAAAAAATGCACCGTCTTACATCATCCTTTATCTTTTTGCGGAAGGAGCAATCCAAACGGGAGGCCTATCACCTCTTCACGACTCTTGCCCGCGATCTCTCCGACCGCTATCCTTCGTTTAAAACCGCGCTCGGAAGGGTCGTAAAGGACAACACCTCTCTTCGGGCTGGAACCCGTGACTATGGTACCCTGTTTCAATCCCTTATCCTGGAACCACTCAAGGATCTGCACATCGTTGGTCCTATTCTTGTCGTAATCGATGCCTTGGACGAGAGTGGGGATGTAACTGGTGAAAACGGTTTACACACATTTCTTGCTAAGGCCCTCTCTAAACTTCCGTCAAATTTCCGCGTGCTCATCACTTCGCGACCTGAGCATGACATCGAGTCTGCATTCGTTGGAGACAGGTTAGCCAGCATTAAAATCAAATACATGAAAGATTCTAAGCTGGCTGCTACGACACATGCCGATATTCTCGCGTTTCTTCGGACGAGGTTCCATTCTGACGAGTTGAATGCTTATTGCGATGCGCTGGCGACAAAGGCGGAGGGATTGTTTCAGTGGGCAGCGGTTGCCTGTGGATACATCCTAGATCCTCCCGAATTCTTTGATTTTAGCAGGATCAAATGCATAGAACACCTTTTGAAACCCACCGCAGATCACCGTAGACCAGATCCTTTGGACGAGTTATACGAAGAAGTCCTTAAAGCATACTTCAGACACCAAGGAGCGCAGCGTCTATTCCGCTCCGTCATGGGACAGCTCATTGCCGCATTTGAACCCCTCTCTATCCGATCCCTCATCGCTCTACGTCAACATGCCTCGATTGGTGACGACTCTGATCCTGAATCCGTTCGTAGAATGCTCCGTCGCCTAAGCTCGTTGCTGAGTAATGTCAATTCATCTGATCAAAACCTTCCTATCGTTCTTCTCCATACATCATTCCGCGATTTCCTGACAAATAAAGAGAAAAGCAGAGATTTTTACGTTGACCTTCGCCATTCTCATCGTCATTTGGCCCATTCCTGTCTTGGTATAATGCTCCGCGAGCTCAAGTTCAACATCTGCAACCTCAAATCATCATATCTCCCCAACAATAATGTTCAAGACCTTGAATCGTGCATTGGTGAACACATCCCACCTGCACTGTTATATGCCTGTCGTTTCTGGGATGATCATTTAGAACATCTTGCCTTTGAAACCGATCTATTTGGCAAACTTCGGGCCATCTTCGAGACGAAATTTCTCTTTTGGCTAGAGGTCCTTAGCTTGACAAGCAATGTGCGTCTTGCCTTGCCAGCATTATCATTTCTGAATGTGTGGTTGGCCTCTGGTCAAGGTGTGAGTATAACCGTTGATTCGATGAGACAGGTAGATAACTAATAGTTACGATCGCAACAGGTGTATCAAATGGAGCTAGATAAATTCAGGGCATTCATCAATGACGCCTCTGCATTTGTACGATATTTCGGAATAGCCATGGCAAAGAGTGCTCCCCATGTCTATCTCTCTACGTTGCCATTTGCGCCGACTCGTTCTCTTGTCTCTGCACATTATTCCAGCTCATTTCTTCGAATGTTACGCGTGGAACGTGGGCGATTGTCTCATTGGCCATCATCGGAGATGGTGATTTCAAACGTTGGGGGTGGGGTCCTCTCCATTGCACTCTCGCCAGATGGTCAACGCATCGCCTCAGGCTCGGACGATGGGATAATTCGTGTGTGGAACGCCTCTACGGGAGAGACAGAGGCAGGCCCATTTACTGGACACACGGATTGGGTCACATCTGTGGCATTCTCTCCAGATGGCCAGCGCATCGTCTCAGGCTCGGGCGATCGAACAATTCGTTTGTGGAACGCCACTACGGGCAAGACAGAGGCAAGCCCATTTACTGGACACACGCATTCGGTCACGTCTGTGGCATTCTCGCCAGATGGTCAACGCATCGTCTCAGGCTCGGACGATGGAACAATTCGTGTGTGGAACGCCTCTACGGGAGAGACAGAGGCAGGCCCATTTATTGGACACACGTATTCGGTCACGTCTGCAGCATTCTCTCCAGATGGCCAGCGCATTGTCTCAGGTTCGGACGATCGAACGATCTCTGTGTGGAACGCTACTACGGGAAAGACAGAGGCAGGCCCATTTGCGGGACACGCGCATTCGGTCATGTCTGCGGCATTCTCTCCAGATGGCCAGCGCATTGTCTCAGGCTCGGACGATCGAACAATTCGTGTGTGGAACGCCTCTACGGGAGAGATGGAGGCAGGCCCATTCACTGGACATACGGATTCGATCAGGTCTGTGGCATTCTCGCCAGATGGCCAGCGCATCATCTCAGGCTCGCACGACGGAACAATCCGCGTGTGGAACGCCACTACGGGAGAGATAGAGGCAGGCCCATTTACTGGACACACGGATTGGGTCATGTCTGTGGTATTCTCGCCAGATGGCCAGCGCATCATCTCAGGTTCGGACGATCGAACAATTCGTGTGTGGAATGCCACGACGCGAGAGACAGAGGCAGGCACATTTACTGGACACGCGTCTCCGGTCACGTCTGTGGCATTCTCGCAAGATGGTCAACGCATCGTCTCGGGCTCGGACGATGGAACAATTCGTGCGTGGGACGCCTCTACAGGAGAGACAGAGGCCGGCCTATTTACTGGACACACCAATTCGGTCATGTCTGCGACATTCTCTCCAGATGGCCAGCGCATCGTCTCAGGCTCGCAGGATGGAACAATTCATTTGTGGAACGCCACTACGGGAGAGATAGAGGCAGGCCCCTTTACTGGACACACGCATTGGGTCACGTCTGTGGCATTCTCTCCAGATGGTCAGCGCATCGTCTCAGGCTTGCACGATGGAACAATTGTTGTGTGGAACACCACGACGGAAGAGACAGAGGCGGGCACATTTTATGGACATGCGTCTTCGGTTGTGTCGCTGGCATTCTCGCCAGATGGCCAGCGCATCGTCTCAGGCTCAACCGATGGAACAATCCGTGTGTGGAACGCCTCTACGGGAAAGTCAGAGGTAGACCCATTTAATAGACACACGCATTCGGTCTGGTCTGTGGCATTCTCGCCAAATGGCCAACGCATTGTCTCAGGCTCGCACGATGGAGCAATCTGTGTATGGAACGCCTCTACGGGAGAGACAGAGGCAGGCCCATTTACTGGTCACACGTATCCGGTCAGGTCTCTGGCATTCTCTCCAGATGGCCAGCGCATCGTCTCAGGCTCGGACGATCGAACAATTCGTATGTGGAACGCCACTACGGGAGAGACAGAGGCAGGCCTATTTACGGGACACACGGATTGGGTCACGTCTGTAGCATTCTCGCCAGATGGCCGGCGCATTGTCTCAGGCTCGCACGATCGAACAATTCGTGTGTGGAACGTCACGACGCGAGAGACAGCAGCAAACCCATTTATTGGACCCATGGATTCGGTCGAGTCTGTGTCATTCACTCCAGATGGTCAGTGCATTGTCTCATCAGGACATGGATCAATTCGTATGTTGAACGCTACGACAGGAGGTGCAGACACTACAAGACACGTCGACTTCACTGACTACTCCGTGATCAATGACGAGGGATGGATATGTGGTAGTAAAGGCGAACTTCTGATGTGGATCCCGCCACCTCATAGGGCACACCTCCACCGCCCGAGTAATATCTGGATTGCCGGCGAAAACCGGGGGAGTTGGACTACTTGTATTAACACCTAGATAGAACTGCTACAGTAATTCGTGGTTTTTCTTTAGACGGTCTGAAGTTCGTTGATGCAGTACAAGTTGATCCATGATTGATGTACTCGGACTTAGCGCACACCGGTCATCTCGGAGCTCTTTTCCATACCGTTAGCGGGCACTCTCCTGGAGATCTTCCGGGTTGGCTCTGCAGCGATCGTCATCTCTGCAGTGCACCCAAACCGACACGTTCTCCCGGACCCCCGCAGTGTAAGTGCGCTCATGCGCGTACCGGGGCCTTTCTCCATCTCGAACAAGTCTTTCTCAGCCCATTTTTCAGCACATACCTGTAGTACTTGTACTATTTATCCTATCGACTGGCATGACTCGATTAAGTTACACAACAACGACTAGTGAAAGCGCAAAAAATTTCAGTGACTGAGCATGATGTTTATCCAGGTGCCGGGGCGACACCGAACTTTCTCGGAACCTGCATAATAGTTACATCGTTCACTAAATCGAACCAACTGTCGCGAGCAGCTCATCCTCAACCTCGCGCGCCTGCACCTGCACTTGCTCTGCACGGGCTGTGGCCGCGAGCGCCTCTCGCTCACGCACCGCCTCGCTCTCCCACGTCAGAACATGCGGCGGCGGCGGAGTATGTGGCTTGTAGTCCAGCCGCAGCTTCACATAGAACGCCATGTATATCGACGCGGTCGTCCCAAGCACTTCCACGAGCGTCGCGGGCGTCACCTCGTCGTCGAAGCGACACCACTGGGACGGCAGGGAGGAACCCCCCCCCCTCCCCCCCGCGATGAGTAAGCAGGTGTGGTGGGTGGCAGCGAGAGGAAGGAAGATCGGTACGCACCGTGTCCTGGAAGCGTGCAAAGCTTGTGTAGTCGCCGTTGTCGGTCTAGCTCTCGTGGTTGATTACTGCGAAGAGCTCGTAGTCATGCAGTGCCCCCGGGCCGGGTACCCGCGCGCACGGCGACAAGCTGAGGATCAAACTGAGGAACCACATCACGTTGGCCCTGACAGTAGAAGCTGGCGATTTGAATGGAAAACCGTTCTGCACTACGGCAGGTGCTCTGGTGGAGATGTTGACGAGCTGGGTGAGCAACGCGACCGTCTGATCGCACGAATCGGGAGACAGTTTCTTGTAGCTTTCCATGATGAAGGCCGCGACAATGGCCGAGGAAAGGCCGTTCTACAACGTTTTGGTTTAGGGATGGAAAAACAAATATAGAACGAAGTTTTAGAACTCACGAATACAAGGACTCTGCCCGTATCTTCGGTTCAATTCTTAGTTATCTGATTATCCTCCCTCTTAGCCTCGGTAAGGTACACCGACCACAGCCAGCTTGCCAGAAGGATCCCCATAGTTCTCGGTTAAAAGATAGATGAGGGGAGGGGCTCATCAAACAATGAGCCAACATGCCAGAGCCCCGAGTTTTAGTATTACTTCTGCGCTGTTTTTCGGCGGTGTCGTCAGCCTGACGCTCATCGACGTCCGTCTGGGCCTCAGGGCCCACATTAAGGTCGGATGGGGGCATTCTAGACTTGATTCTAGGTGTCGGGAAAGTGATAAGGTCGGCGCATGAAAGGGCATCTCGACCTCTTGACTAGTAGGAAGACGAGGCTGTTTTCAAGGTCAACAGTCTTAGGAATTCATTGAGGCCTCCAGCAGCTACAATATACATATCGGATAAAAACGCTCAGGTCGGCCTGTTCAAGTTTGGGCGAGAACATAATGGGTCCACAAGTGCACAGCGAGGACGGATGTCAAAGATAATGTATGCGCTCACTGAATCGCCGAGACCGAAACCACTATAGGTTTTGACTGGCAGCCTGAGATTGTGCATGTGGGTGGCGGTCAAATACCCGTGATACTGACTGTAGACTCCAAGGTAGACTCGGAATTATGCAGGCAACAAAACCAGCAACTGGGAACGCAACGCGTGATCAGGAGTGGCTTATGTAATACCGCGATAAGCCATTAACCGGTGCCGGTATAATCCCTTGACGAAAAAGGTGTCAAAGGGCCGCTATCATAAACGCGCCTGATGTGGTTTGTGCATAAATGGGGGGCTATGGCTATTTTTCGCATGCTTTCGGTGGTCCATACATTCACATGCGCAGCGCGCTACACATGACACTCACACGATAGCACCTCATACGAAAATATAACTGGGGGGGGGTGAGCTGGGACAGCTCCAAAACACGGAACAAGCAAGGTCACAGTCGACAAAGTCGACACCTAGTACATAACCATATAACACCTATTATAAAGCCATGCCAAATAGAAACAAGTCGACTGCTGAAAGAGGGCCTATTATACGCGTGAACCCGACTTTAGCCGTCTTTTGGAGCTGGCAACACTGCTATCCCTCTCACTCTCTTCTCTCGACCTTTTTGAGCTCTGGCGCGGTGGGTTTACTATTAAACGACCAACGGTAATCTTTGTTGGACCGTCTGAGGACGGCCATTCGTCCACCTTTCCTAGTGCAGCCGAGAAAATATCTATGACCTCTTCGTGCGTGATTGTAAACGCCGGCTCCTCGACGGACTTTGTGCTCCGCAGACCAGTCAAACGGCGTATGCTGTACTTTGAATGGAACATGTCGGCGAAGGAACGTATTAATTCCCCAAGGGGAGAGTGCGTGTTAGGACCAGGACCAAGGAAATTGAGACTTGTTAGTAAGTGGGGAGTTGCCATGAATCCCATCTTGCGTGCATCCATGTTGTCTACCTGAACTTCGACGCCAATCAATGCATGTAAGGCGGCGAGTCCGGTTTCTCCCCACTCGGATGGGAGGTAATGGGCGGATTGCCAAAGGAGGACGTAGAAAGCGGACTCCAGATCATGAACAAACGAATGCTTGATTTTGGAGTTGAAGACGAGGTCCGCAGCCATGAACAGCCATGTACCCTGAGGATTTAGTCTCCATGTTAATTCACACGATCACAAAACGCATGACGTACGATACGGCCGGGCCGTTGTTCCCCGCTGTCATCAGTGGATTTGTCATGGGAGACTTTGCACAAGTCCCAATCGATGAGGAGTCCACCGCCATCGGTGGCTTTGCCTTCGGAATCGGTATTCTCTGTGATTAGGATATTACCTGGGCTGATGTCGCGATGAAGCACGCCAATATTGTGAGCTTCCTTGTGAGCTGGAGAAAAAGATAAGAAAATAGCTAGAACATAAGTACAAACTTCATACCTATTATCGCGTCATTAATCGCCTTTACCAGTCCCCGACTGCTCTTGAAGCAGTTCAATTTTTTGCCCACAGTATCCAAAATTAGCCGATGGTGACGATGCGTATTAAATTGGTGATCAGAAGCGACAGCCAGTGAACGGGCAATGAGTTGAGTGTGTGTTTGGTGATGTTCCTCGCTACCAACATCGCAGAAGTCGAGACAAGTAGGGACATTGGGTACGCTCCCATCATTCAGGATTTGATAGACTTTGCCTTCCATCAGGCATCCGGCTGCTTTGACCCGCCACGAATCCTTCATGAAAACGCGTTTTTTGTCCTGGACGTCATAAGCGATAGAAGTGCGAGTCAAGCGCCCGATGGGAAGAGACGGTTCAGGACGAGGGCTTGTAACCACATAGCGACGAGGCTTCGCTTGACCAGCAGCACAGATTTCGACGACCAATAAGGGGTCATTCTGGGGTAAATCGGGACATACCTCCAGAGCCGCCGCTTGCTCTTGTTTCGAGGGCACAGATACGGATTCGTCCCAGCCTCGAATGCAGGGGGTGGCAGCGTTGAACAGCTCAAAGAAGCTAAAAAGGTGATGTTGTTTGTTGTACTCGAACCGTTCAGTGACAACAACACCACTGCGGTCCCACCGTAACAGACGCGCATACAGTCCGGTGACGAGAATAAAAAACGTGTGGGTCCTATATTGGGAACCCATTTGAAAAGCCACGTAAGTCGAAATTTGACCAATAGTTTCCTGGGCCTCCTTTGTCTGCTTGATAAATCTCAGCTTGCCATTTGTGTCCGGCTGCGCGTCATCGTTAAATGGATCAGAACTTGCCGACTTCTTGACCTCGATAAAAAGCTCTGCCAGAGAACAACTGGTGCCAAGGGTCCGGTTCTCGGGGGTTTTCGCGTACACGCAAAGATCGGGTTTGATTTTGAACCCGTAATTGTTGGGGGTGGTATCCACGCGGAATGCCGTTTTACAAATGATAAGCTTATCACAGGCATTGGAAATGACCGCAGACTAGTATTGAGATGTATAAGCAGTCGGGATCAGACATTGAAATGTGCTCACAAATGGATCGTACATGTCCTGCTCATCCTGTTTCCCGTCGACAGCTGCCACCAGGTCCGAAAATAGATTGGGTTTGAATTGTGGAGCTTTCACAAGACCCTCGGGGAAAAATTCCGTGATGAAACGAATAGCAGGTAGAGGGCCGACGAAAAAGGGTTCCATTGCTCGGGAGATTCGCTTGGAGTGTTCTGATCGGGCGATCCCTTCTGAGTTGGTGAAGCAGGCCGAGCGTGAGTGGATAGGCGTCCCAGGCCTTGAGGCCCAGTAGGAAGTCTGTTGATTATATCGGTCATTGCCGATTAACGTGGGTTATGTAGATTAAGTAATGAGCATTATTGACTTGCGTGGAGTGTATTCTAAACGCCTCGATGTAATCGACACATCTGCGCGATGACTTTACTGCTTCAACGGATATCCAATTCAATATGTTGTGTGACTATACCAACTTTCACTATGCCCCCCAAAAAGAGTCACAAGTCGTTTCAAATGCGAAAGCTCAATGCACAACTGGACCATTTTCTCCAAATCCGCGCCTGTGGCACCCAGGCTGGAAGCAGTTTGACAGGAGTCTCAGCCCACCCTCCGAGTTGTCCGCTGAAGAAACCAGCGGGTCTACATGCTCGGAGCACAGAGGTGGTCCCAAGCA
>WNGR01000094.1_pt1 | contig 83875 bp, 80 predicted proteins | sample 5407581 | NCBI WGS metagenome assembly WNGR01 (sample SAMN13153383, study PRJNA577476) | soil metagenome | isolation source: 80 cm soil or saprolite under Garry oak tree replicate 2 | place: USA:California | collected 2016-06-15
GCGGCTTGCTCGTGGCCGGGCAGCCGGTCCGCGATCGGTGCCCAGAAGTCCGCGCCCGGGGGCGCTTCCGCCTGCAGCCGCTGGCCATCCCGCCAGGCTGCGTCGAATGCCAGCCGCCACGAGTGCAGGTGTGCCCGTGAGGCGCCGGTGGGGCCAAAAAGCGGATCTCCCTCGACCGGGTGGCCGATCCAGGCGAGATGAACACGGATCTGGTGGCGCCGGCCGGTTGCCGGCCGGACAAGCAGCACGGTGTGGTCCGCGTCATGCCACAGGCGCACGAACGAGGTGACCGAGGGGTAGGTGCGAACGTGGTCAAGGACCGCCGACGGGTCGGCGGTCCAGGTCCCCGCCGCCCGGTCGGCGATGATGCTGGCGCGGGGCGCGGCGACCCGGACGCGGTTCTTGCGGCCGACACTCAAAGGCAGGTCGATCCTGCCGCGATCGGGCAGGCCACCTGGCCGGGTGATCGCGAGGTAGTCCTTGCCCGTGGTGCCGCGGCTGAACTGGCGGGTGAGGGCACCGTGCCAGCGCAGTTCCTTGGCAAACAAGATGGCGCCCGAGGTCACCTTGTCGATGCGGTGCGCGGGGAACAGCTGCTGGCCGGCGGAGGCCGCCAGCCGGACCACGTCGGTGTCGTGCCGCTCACCCATGACCGAGATCCCGGCAGGCTTGTTCAGCACCAGGGCCGCGTGGTCCTCCAGCACCACGCGCCCGGCCCGGATGGTCGCCCAGTCGCTCACCGGGGGGACATTACGCTGACCGCGCCGCCGCCGCGAGGAATCCCCTGCGACAGGCCCTCACCCAGCACACCGGTGAACTGGCGGAAGTTCTTGACGCAGTGCGCCCGCTGCCACTGAACTGATTCCCACTCCGCCTCTAACCTCAAGCAAGTTCCGTCTAACAGCGAATCTTATTGAACCTGGTGGTGTGGTGATCGGTGACTGGCGACCTGGACATGAGCGGTGGGTCCCCGCTGGGCCTGCACCGGGTGATCGAGCCAGCGGGGGTGCTTCCGCAGGCCGCGTGGCGGCTGGATCCGAGCCCGTCATTGTGGCCTGACGAGGTGCGGGTGCGGGTGAGGCGGCTCAACCTGGACGCCGCCTCGTTCCGCCAGCTTGCGGACGCGGCTGGCCACAATCCCGCCGCGATGCGGGCAGCTGTGCTGGAGATCGTGGGCGAGCGCGGCAAGATGCAGAACCCCGTGACGGGCTCCGGGGGAATGCTCACCGGCGTGGTCGAGGAGACCGGCCCCGCCTCACCGCTCGGCCTGGCGCCGGGGGACCGGATCGCCACCCTGGTCTCGCTCAGCCTCACTCCGCTGGTGATCACCGATGGGCTGGCGAGCTGGGATGGCCGGTCGGAGCAGGTGCCGTGCCAGGGGCATGCGATCCTGTTCGGCCGCTCGATCGCCACCGTGCTGCCAGGGGACCTGCCGGGGCCGCTCGCGCTCGCAGTCCTCGACGTGTGCGGGGCACCAGCGCTGACCAGCCGGGTCGTGGCACAGGCAGCGGCGCAGGCGCCCCGCCCGGTGGTGGCAATCCTGGGCGCGGGAGGCAAGAGCGGCAGCTTGTCGGCGGCAGCCGCACGCCGGGCAGGCGCCGGGCAGGTCATTGGGGTGGTGCCGGCCGGGGCCGAGGCGGCGATGCTGCGTGCGGCCGGGCTCACCGACCAGGTGGTGATCGCGGATGCACGCGACCCGGTGGCTCTCGCACAGGCCGTGCGGGATGCGGGCGGGCCGGCCCAGGTGACGGTGGTCTGCGTGGACGTGCCTGGCTGTGAGGGTGGCGCGGTGCTCGCCACCGCCGATGGCGGCACGGTGATCTTCTTCTCGATGGCCACCTCCTTCACTGCAGCCGCGCTCGGGGCAGAAGGGGTCGCGGCCGACGTCACCATGCTGATCGGCAACGGGTATGTTCCTGGGCACGCGGGACTCGCGCTGGACCTGGTCCGCGCCGAGCCCGGGGTGCGGCAGGTCTTCCAGCGCCGGACAGCGGAGGGTGGCGACCATGGCGGGTGAGCCGATGACATCCAGGCTGGCGCTGGACCCGGCACTGGTCCGCCAGGCCCGCGAGCTGGCCGCTGCCGCCGGGCAGCCGATCGTGGAACTGGCCCGCACGCACACCACCGTGTCGGTGGAGCGGGCCGTGCTCCGGCTGGCCGGGCTCGACGGCGCCGCCGGCGGCGGGGTGCCGTGGGTGAATCACCTGGCGGAGGCGGTCCGCGAGGCGTGCGGCCTGGAACACGGCGTGGCGCTGCCCGCCTGGGACGCCCTGCTCACCGGCGGCTACCCCAGCCTGCGCGCGCTGGCTCAGGACGCCGCCGCGGGGAAGGCCAAGTTCCGCCTGCCCCAGGGCACCGATGCCACCGCGGCCAGGTCGGCCGCTCACGCCGCGCTGGCCATTGGGTTCACCCAGATCGATGCGCGCCGGGCAGAGCGGGACGCGATGATCCGGGCCACCTCAGACCCGCCGAAGCCGTGGATCTACCTGATCGTCGCCACCGGTGACATCCATGAAGACATCCCGCAGGCACAGGCCGCCGCCCGGGAGGGCGCGGACATCATCGCGGTGATCCGTTCCACCGGGCAGTCGCTGCTTGATTACGTGCCCGAGGGAGCCACCCGCGAGGGTTACGCCGGCACCTACGCGACCCGCGAGAACTTCCGCCTCATGCGGGCCGCGCTCGACGAAACCTCGCGCGAGCTGGGCCGGTATGTGCGCCTGACCAACTACGCGTCCGGGCTGTGCATGCCCGAGATTGCCTCGCTGGCGGGCCTTGAGCGGCTGGACATGATGCTCAACGACTGCATGTACGGGATCATCTTCCGCGACATCAACCCCCGCCGCACCTTCATCGACCAGCGGTTCTCCCGCCAAGTCCACGCCCGGGCGGGGATCATCATCAACACCGGCGAGGACAACTACCTGACCACCGCCGACGCGGTGGACGCCGCCCACACGGTGATCGTCAGCCAGCTGCTCAATGAGTACTTCGGCAAGGAGGCCGGCCTCGCCGACGCCCAGCTCGGCCTGGGGCACGCGTTCGAGATCAACCCCGCGGTGCCCGACTCATTCCTGCTCGAACTCGCCCACGCCCAGCTGGTCCGGGAACTGTTCCCAGCCGCGCCGCTGAAATACATGCCACCCACCAAGCACATGACCGGCAACGTGTTCGCCGGGCACCTGCTGGATGCGTTCTTCAACCTCTGCGGCGCGATGACGGACCAGTCGATCCTGCTCATCGGCATGATGACCGAAGGCATCCACACCCCGTTCCTGTCCGACCGCGACCTGGCGCTGGAAAACGTGCGGTACGTGCTGCGGGCGGCCGGCGGCCTTGGCGAGAACTTCCGGCCGCCGCCAGGCGGGTTCGTGGACCGCCGCGCGCGGCAGGTACTCGCCGAGGCGGTAGACCTTTTGCGCCGCATTCGCGGCGAGGGATTGCTGAACGCGATTGCCGACGGCACTTTCGGCGTCACCCGCAGGCCTTCCGACGGGGGAAGAGGTCTGGACGGGGTGATCGAGCGCGCGGAGGGCTACTTCAACCCGGCGAGCGACTTCCTGGAAGGCACGGTCCCACCGGGGGCGGGCCCCGCGGGGGCGCGCGAAGCGGTAGCGGGAGGTGGCCAGTGACTGGCGGGCCGACAGTCATCCGCCCCTACGGCGACACCACCGGCGACGGGCGGGTGCAGCTTTCGTTCACCCTGCCGGTCCCGTACGGCGGTGAGGAGGAGCGCGCCCTGGCTGAGGGTGCGGCGCTGCAGCTGGCCACCAAGATGGGCGTGCACCCCGCCATGGTGGTGCACGCCAAAGGCATGGGACCCCGGTTCACCTTCTTCGTCGTCTATGGTGCCGTCACCCACCTGGTCGACCTGTCACAGGTCACGGTCGCGCGGCGGGAGTTCCCGCTGCTGTCCGCCGCCGAGATCAACATGCGGATCCGCTCCCAGCTTGGCCGCGAACTCGTCGTGCTCGGTGCCAGCGTCGGCACGGACGCCCACACGGTGGGGATCGACGCGATCCTCAACGTCAAGGGGCACGCCGGGGAGAAGGGCCTGGAGTACTACCGCGAAATGCGGGTGATCAACATGGGCTCACAGGTCCCTGTGCCCCACCTGGTGGCACGGGCCCAGGCCGAAGCCGCGGACGCGGTCCTGGTGAGCCAGGTGGTCACCCAGCGGGACGCGCATATAGCTGCCGCCAGGGACGTCGCGGCGGCCTTCCGCGCCGCCGGCCAGCAGCAGCAGCAGCAGCGGCGGCCGCTGCTGCTGCTGGTGGTGGGAGGCCCGCGGTTCGACCCGGCGATGGCACACCAGCTGGGCGTGGACAAGATCTTCGGGCGCGGCGCAACCCCCCGCGAAGTCGCCAGCTACCTGGTCCACGCTCTGGCGACAGAAGCGGGAAGCGCGCCAGCTCCAGCAGCCGGGAGCACCGCATGAGCGCGCGGGAGGGGCTCACCGTCACCCACCGGCGGTACGTGCCCGCAAGCCACGCGCACTACGGCGGCAACCTCGTGGACGGCGCGTATGTACTGGGCCTGTTCGGGGATGTCGCCACCGAAGTGTGCATCCGCACGGACCGGCGGCTGACCACTGGGACGGACGGGTACCCGGGACGGGACCTTTGGCACTCACTGTCGCTTGACTGTTCCTCGACACTGAAAGTAGCATTCAGTTAAGAGCGGATGTTGGAAGGCGGTGAGTCTCGTGACTGCTATTGCCGCACCAAGGGCTGCCGGGGTGCGCAGGTGGTGGGCGCTGGGGGCGCTTGCTCTTGCGCTGCTTGCCGTCGGCCTGGACGCGACGGTGCTCAGTGTTGCCCTGCCGACGCTGGCCGGGTCGCTGCACGCGTCCACGACCGACCTGCAGTGGTTCCTTTCCGCCTACACGCTCGCCCTGGCCGTGGCGCTCTTGCCGGGCGGGCTGCTGGGGGACCGGGTCGGCCGCAAGAAGGTCGTGCTCGGCGCCCTCACCGTTTTCGGGATCGGATCCGTTGCCTGCGCGTACTCACGCACCGCAGGAGAATTCATCGCGGCCCGCACGCTCCTCGGGCTCAGCGCCGGCTTCCTGGTCCCGCTGTCGCTTTCGGTGGTCGCCGTGATGTTCACCGATGAGGAGCGGCCGAAGGCAGTCGGTGCGTGGGCGGCAGCGAACTTCCTTGCCCTGCCGGCCGGGCCCATCCTCGGCGGATGGCTGCTGACCAACTACTGGTGGGGCTGGGTGTTCCTGATGAACCTGCCCGTCGTCGTGGTCGGGCTCTTCGCGGTGGCGGCACTGCTGCCAGAGTCCCGGGCGGAGCAGCGCCCCGGGCTGGACCCGGCGGGGGTGGTTGCCTCGTGCGCCGGGCTCGCGGTTCTGATCTACGGTTTCATCGCCGCCGGGCAGTATGGCTGGTCCTCGCCCACGGCCATCGGGGCGACGGTGGCCGGGGTGGTCGTGCTGGCAGGGTTCGCGGCCTGGGAGCTGCACCTGACCAGGCGGGCCGGCGGACAGCCGCTGGTGGACCTGGGCCTGTTCCGGTCGGCGAGGTTCAGCTGGGGCACCATCCTCGCGGCCTTCGGCATGTTCGCGATGTTCGGCATGCTGTTCGCTGGCCCGATGTTCTTCCAGGCGATTCTCGGGGTGAACGCGATGGGCAGCGGCGTGCGGCTGCTCCCGATGATGGCGGGGCTCGCGGCCGGCGCTGGCCTCGCCGACCAGCTGGCCAAGCGGATCGGCGCCAAGATCACCGTCGCGGTGGGTTTCGTTCTCCTCACCGCCGGGATGGCCACCGGGGCCACCATGACCGTGACCAGCGGGGATGCCTTCATCGGCAGCTGGACAGCGCTCACCGGGCTCGGCTTCGGCCTGGCGCTGGCCACCGCGGCGTCCGCAGCGCTTGCCGAGCTGCCCCCCACCCGGGCCGGCGTGGGCTCGGCGGTCATGCAGGCGGTCCAGAAGATCGGGGCGCCTCTGTCGGCCGCCATTTTGGGAAGTGTCCTCAATACCGGCTACCACGCCCGGCTGGACCTCGCAGGCCTGCCCGCGGGTGCCTCCGGTGCGGTGCGCAGCAGCGTGTTCGCGGGCATCGCGGTGGCGCACAAGATCGGCTCGCCGGCACTGCTTGGGATGGTGCGCGTCGCGTTCGTGCACGGCATCGACGTGATGCTCTGGGTGAGCGCGGGACTGTCCCTGGCGGGCGCCGCGCTGGCGCTGGCCTTCCTGCCGTGGCGGGCGACGGCGGCCCGCACCCCAGCCAGCACCCTGGCTGCCAGGAGTGGGCCAGCTTGCGATGGGAGAGAATCAACCCATGAGCGCTCTGCCTGAACACGCGGTCCCCGGCCCGGCGGGCCGGCCCGGGCTGCGTGAGCGCAAGAAGGCCAGGACGCGTGCTGCCATCCGGGAGCACGCGTTCCGGCTCTTCCGAGAGCACGGCTATGACGCGACCACGGTCGAGCAGATCGCCGAAGCCGCAGAGGTCTCGCCAAGCACGTTCTTCCGCTACTTCCCGACCAAGGAAGACGTGGTGCTGCAGGACGACATGGACCTGCTGTGGGCAGATGCGGTCAAGGTGCAGCCGCCTGAGCTCGGCCCCATGGCAGCGCTGCGTGCGGCTATGCACGGCATCTTCGCGAACATGACCCCCGAGGAACTCACCCAGATGCGCGAGAGCACCGAGATGGCCATGACCATCCCGGCTGTCCGGGCGCGCAGCCTCGACGAGTTCGCCAGGACCATCGGGGTCATCTCGAGCCTGGTAGGGGAGCGGGCCGGCCGGGACCCCGATGATTTGGCCGTCCGGACCTTCGCTGGAGCGGTCCTCGGTGTGGCGATGGCTACCTGGTTCACCGCGTCCGGCGACCTCGAGGAGTTCGCGGGGGAGTTCGAGCGCGCGCTGGCGCTGCTGGAGGCCGGCCTGCCGCTGTAACCAGCCGGCCCGGCCCCGCGGGCTTCCACCAGCCGGTTTTCACCAGCCAGGGCCGCGCGGGGCTTTCACCAGCCAGGGCCGCGCGGGCTTCCCACCAGCGCCAGGACCGTAGCTGGCCAATAATCGCGGCGGGTCCTGTGCGCCCTCCGCACAGGACCCGCCGCGGGCTCACGACTCGGCGCCGAACTTCGCGATCTCCGCCTGCTCTGCCTCGGACAGCTCGCGGGGTACTTCGCCCTTGGCGACCTTGACGCTCTGCACATGATGGCGGATGTCAGAGACGATCTCCGGGTTGGCCAGGGTGGTGACGTCCCCCACATCTGTGAAGTTGGACACGGCGGCGATCACCCGGCGCATGATCTTCCCGGACCGGGTCTTGGGCATGTCGGCAACGATCCACACGTTCTTGGGGCGCGCGATCTTGCCGATCTGGACCTCGATCGCCTTGGTGACCTTGCCTTCCATCTCGGGGCCCGCGCTGACTCCCGGCTTGAGGGAGACATACATCTCCACGATGCGGCCGCGGATGTCGTCGATGACCGGGACCGCTGCCGCCTCCGCGATCTCGGGCACCGTGAGGGCCGCTGATTCCAGTTCCTTGGTGCCCAGCCGGTGCCCAGCCACGTTGATGACATCGTCGACCCGGCCAAGGATCCGGAAGTACCCGTCGGGCGCCTGGACGGCCCCGTCATTGGCGAAGTACGGCCAGTCGTGCCAGTCGGTGCTGCCGGTGTCCTTGCAGTACTTCTCGTAATAGGTGGCCACGTAGCGGTCGGGGTCGCCCCAGATGGTCTGGAAGGTGCCGGGCCAGGGGTTGCGGATGCAGATGTTGCCCGCCTTGCCCTTGGGTACTTCGTTGCCATCCTCGTCGTAAATGACCGGGTAGATCCCGAGCACGCCGGGACCACAGCTTCCGGGCTTCATCGGTTCCAGGGCCGGCAGGGTGCTGCCAAGGAAGCCGCCGTTCTCGGTCTGCCACCAGGTGTCCACGATGACCGCCTTGCCCTTGCCGACTTCGGAGTGGTACCAGCGCCAGACCTCGGGCTCGATCGGCTCGCCCACGGTCGTCATGTGCTTGAACTGGTAATCGTACTTCCGCGGCTCCTCCGGGCCGACCTTGCGCAGCATGCGGATGGCCGTCGGCGAGGTGTGGAAGATCTTCACCCCGAGCTTCTCCGCGATCCGCCAGGGCCGCCCGGCGTCGGGGTAGTTGGGCGTGCCCTCGTAGATCACGGTCGTGGTGCCGAGCGCCAGCGGGCCGTAGACGATGTAGGAGTGACCGGTGATCCAGCCGATGTCCGCCATGCACCAGTACACCTCGTCGGGGTGAATGTCCTGGTAGTACTTGGACGTGCCGGCCACGTACGACAGGTAGCCGCCGGTCGAGTGCTGGCAGCCCTTGGGACGGCCGGTGGTGCCGGAGGTGTACATGAGGAACAGCGGCGCCTCGGCCGGCATGGAGACGGGATCGACCGTCTTCCCACGGTGCTCGGCCAGCAGCTCATCGACGAAGTAATCTCTGCCCTCGGCCATCGGCGTCTGCGAGGCGTACTGGCCCGGGTGGCGCCGCCAGACGAGCACCTTGTCGACTTCCTGCCCCTCCTTGGCCGCCTCCTCGAGGGCCTCATCGGCCTTGACCTTGTGATCGGTGAGCTGGCCGCTGCGGTAGTAGCTGTCCATCGTGATCAGGACGCGGCTTCCCGAGTCGGCGATGCGGGTCCCACAGGCGTAGCCGCTGAACCCGCCGAACACCTCCGAATGGATGACACCGAGCCGCGCGCAGGCGAGCATGGTGACCGGCAGTTCCGGGACCATCGGCAGGTGCAGTGTCACCCGGTCACCGGCCTTCAGGCCGGCGAAGTCACGCAGCAGGGCGGCGAACTCGTTCACCCGGGTGCGCAGCTCACCGTAGCTGATGTGCACCGGCTCGTCAGACTCCGGCTCGGGCACCCAGATGATCGCGCTCTTGCCCGGGTTGGCCTCCGCATGCCGGTCCACGCAGTTGTAGCTGGCGTTCAGCCTGCCGCCGGTGAACCACTTCCAGAACGGCGGGTTGGACGTGTCCAGGACCGTGTCCCATTTCTTGTCCCAGCTGAGCAGGTCGGCATACTCGGTGAAACAGTCCGGGAACTTGTCCTCGCTGAACCGGTCGCGGATGGCTGGGTCGGCGGCGTTGGCCTGCTGGATGAACGACTCCGGCGGCTGGATGTACTCCTCCTCACGCCAGTGCACCGCAATCTGCGCCTCGGAGACCTGCGCCTCCTGACTTTCTGTCATCGCTCGTCCTCCTGGTGGAAGATGACTGCCCGGGAGCGGCTGGGATCGACTGTGCTCACGGCTCACCCGGCCGGGGCGGGCGGTGACATGCCTGGGCCCCGGCAGGATGGGGAACGGGTGGGTTTACAACAGCTCTGTGTGGCGTGGGGACACCGGGCGGGCTCACGCTCGCCGCCGCGGCGCGGCCGGGTCATCCGTGCCGCCAGGCTGCTCTCCCGGCCCGGATCGGCGCTTGGGACTGACACAGCCACGCCCGGCGGGATCGCGCTGCTGTCAGATCCCGCCCGATCCTGCGATGGCACGATGACACCAGTGTCAGGCCGCCCTCACATGCTGGGAGAGCCCAATGATACCGCTGGGCTGGTGACCCGGAACAGGCCCGGTCCTGCTGCTGACGGGGCCCAATTCTGGGCCGGGCAACGGCCTGGAGCCGGCGATGCGTGCTCCCGGCGATGCCTGCATCCCAGCGATGCGTGCATACCGGCGATGCGTGCTCCCGGCCGTGCGGCGCGTGGCCGGCCCGGGGAAGCCGCGAGGGTAGCCTGCAGGGGCACCGGCAGTCCCGGCAGCGCGGAATGCGCCCCGGTCAGAAACGCGGCAGCAAAGGCAGGCAGAGGTGACCGGTTCGCAGCAGCCCGGCGGCCCCCGTGACCGTGTGGTGGTCATCATGCCCACATACAACGAGCGGGAGAACATCGAGGCCATGGCTGGCCGGGTACGTACCGCGGTCCCTGGCGCCAACCTGCTCGTGGTCGATGACAACAGCCCCGATGGCACCGGCGATATCGCCGACAAACTCGCCGCGTCAGACCCCGCGGTCCACGTCCTGCACCGCGGCGCCAAGGCAGGGCTCGGTGCCGCCTACATCGCCGGGTTCCGGTGGGCCCTGGAACGCGGTTACGAGGCGATTGTGGAGATGGACGCCGACGGCTCGCACCAGCCAGAGGAACTGCCCGCCCTGCTTGCCGCGCTGGACGCCGCCGATCTCGTTCTCGGGTCGCGCTGGGTGCCGGGAGGGCGGGTGCTCAACTGGCCGAAGTCGCGGGAACTGCTGTCCCGGGGCGCCAACATGTACGCCCGGCTGATGCTCGGCATCAGCCTCAAGGACGCCACCGCTGGCTACCGTGCCTACCGTGCGGCAACGCTCCGGCGCATCGGGCTGGACGAGGTTACGTCGCAGGGTTACTGCTTCCAGATCGACCTGGCGCTGCGGACGGTTCACGCCGGGCTGACGGTCGCCGAGGTGCCGATCACCTTCGTCGAGCGCGCGCGCGGCGCCAGCAAGATGAGCCGCGCGATCGTGGCCGAAGCGTTCTGGCGGGTTGCCGTGTGGGGGATCACCGGTCGCTGGCGCCGCGGCGGGCGTAAGTCTCGCGGCTGACCAGCGGACCGCCAGGCGTTATGCGTTCTAGGCGCTTTTGCGCTGCCTTGTGCGCGCTTCCCCGGCGCCGGCCGTGCCGTGTTCCCCCCTGATCAGGGCGAGCCGCTCGGCCAGGACCTCCTCGAGATCCGCGATGGACCGCCGCTCACGCAGCATGTCCCAGTGGCTGCGGGGTGGCTTGACCTTCTTTGGCGCAGGCAAATCTCCGGCGGAGGTCAGCGCCACTGCCCCGCAGACCCGGCATTCCCAGGTGGCCGGAATCTCCGCCTCGGCGGCGAAAGGCACGCTAAAGTGGTGACCCTTCGGGCAGTCGAAACCTATCTCCCGGCGCGGTGCCAGGTCCGTGTTACGGTCATTCTCATAGCTCGTCGCTCCGAGCCGGGTGCCGCGAAGTGCACGTTCCGCCATGTGGCATTGCCTCCCAGGCGCTCAGCCTTCCACGTCATCAACGCTGGCTACCCGGACAAGATTCCCACTCGGCCCGATTCCAACCCCACTCTGCGGCCGGCTCCTGCCAGCTAGCTGGACTGGTGCGGGTTCCACTGGCCGCGCCCGGCCAGCACTTCACGCAGGGTAATCGTCTGGTCAGTCATGATCCCATCCACGCCCAGATCGAGCAGCCGGGACATGGCCACGGGGTCATTCACCGTCCAGGCGTGCACCTGCAGCCCCAGGGCATGGGCCCGGCCCAGCAAGCCCGGGGTGACGGCCGTGGCCGGAACCTGAACACACCGGATTCCGGTGCGCGCCAGCCACTCCGCCAGTGGCCCCACCGTGCGCGCGGGAGCCTTGCCGGGCCGGGGCATCGCGGGGCCCCCTGGTCTGGTCCCCGGGCGAGCGGGGCGGCCTGGCCCGCGTGAGTCACGCGGGCCGCGGGGGCCCCCGAGCCTGACCACAACCGCCCCGAGCGGGGACGCGGCCATGCATACCGGCCGGTCGAGTGCCCGGCGGGTGGCCCGGAGCCTGCTGGCGGAGAACGAGACCACACAGACCCGGTCCCAGGCATTGGTGCGGCGCAGCACCCGCGCGAGCGGGGCGATCGCCGGGGTGTCCTTTACGTCAATGTTGAACCGGACATCCGGCCACGCGCTCAGCAGGTCTTCCAGCAACGGGATGGGCTCGCTGCCGTTGATGCGGGCACGGGCGATCTCGGCGCGGGTCAGGCGGGATATCCGGCCGGGCTGGCCGGTGACGCGCGCGAGCGTCCGGTCGTGAAAGGCGATGAGAGCCCCGTCGGCCGTCGCCTGGGCGTCGGTTTCGAGGTACCCATAGCCGAGGCTCACCGCGTGCCCGAAGGCACGCCAGGAGTTCTCCGGGGCATGCGCCGCCCCGCCGCGGTGCGCGAACGCGAGCGGGCCTGGATGATCAAGAAAGGCCGTGGCCATGTCTGAGAGTATGCGTCACTCGTGGGACGAGAGTGAAAACAATCGGTTCCCTGGCGGCAAAAATTGCATGACCACCTTGTCATCGCTCAGCCACGCAGCGCAGTTCACTGCCTACTCGCGGACGGGCATCCGGGCGGGACTGCCTTCCGCCCCGCCGCCCGCCAGCGCGGGCCCAATGTAGCGGTGACTGACCCGGCGCTCGACCACGAACGTCATCACCGGGATCGTGCCTGCCAGCAGCACAGCCAGGGTGGGCTTGGCCGCGAGCCGCAGGCGCCGGGTGAGCGCGTAGGAAACCAGCAGGTAGACGATGTACAGCAGCCCGTGGACCGTCCCGATGACGTTGACCACCGCGCCGTCGTTGATGGCGACCTGCAGGATCGCAAGAACGCACAGGACAATGAGCACCGTGCCGGTCACGTAGGCCATCACCCGGTAACAGGCGACGTTGAGGCGCATCCCGCCTTACCTCCCCGGCGCTATCGCAGGCCGTGCCACTTGCCGTGGCCCTTCACTTCCTGGTGCAGCCGCGCCAGGTAGGCATTGTAGGCCGCGAGTTCCTCGTCTTCGCCCGGTGCGGCAGCAGCCGCCCCCGTGCCCGCGGGCAAGGCCCCGCCCGGCAGGGCAAGATCCCCGCTGGCAGAGGTGCCACCGGCGGGCGGGGCGATCTCATCGCGCAAGGTCTTGATCCAGAACACGACGGCAAAGACCGCGAAAATCGGCCACTCAAAGGTGTATGCCCAGCTCAGAGCATTCCCTGCGATGGCGCGGCGCCATTGCCAATCACCGAGCATGAGCATGCCGGCCACGGTCACAGCCACAAAGGCATGCCAGCCCAGCCATCTGGGGGTGAACGCAAACCGCCACCGCGACCACGCCTGGCTGCCGGGCAACATGGGCCGAGTCTAACCGGGGCCCGGGGCGGCCCGGCACCGTCGGGCGGACAGGTGCGGATGAGCGCGGTGGGGGAGCCACCCGGGGGCGGGCCCGGCGGCGCGTTTTTGGTCGCTGCCGTGAGTCGTGGTCATATGGGAGGCGCCGACCGGCGATAATCGGAGCATGTCCTTGACGGATCTCCTCCTGCCCGGCCGGGGCGGCCTGTCGGGGCGGCTGCCTGCCAGCCTGGACGACCTGCACGGGCCCCGGCAGGGAGTCGTGGTCCTGCCGCGCCATCTTTCCCGGCCTGGGCTGCGCGAGTTCGATCTCTCCGATGACCGGCTGCGGCGCAGCCTCTACGGCATCGTGCTCACGCGGGGGCGCCGCAATGACATGGCCCGCTTCGTCAACCCACGGCTGCTTCAGGAGGACTGGCCGCTGCTCCGCTCCTCCCTCGAACCTAAGATCCGCAGAGGCTGCGAGCGGCGGCTCAGGCTGGGAAGGTAGCCCCGGGCAGTCGTGCCCCCGCGGCGCCGCCACCAAAGCCGTATGCCAGGGTGGCGGCATGCGCAAGTACGTCATCATGGGCGTCCAGGGAAGCGGCAAGAGCACCCAGGGCCAGTTGCTCGCGGCCGGCTTCGACCTGGTGCACATCAGCGTCGGCGACATCTTCCGATGGCACGTGCAGAACCACACCAAAATCGGCGCCCAGGTGCGGCGGATCATGGCCGCCGGGGAACTTGTCGGGGACGACATGGCGGAGGCAGTAACCGCCCAGCGGCTCGCGCAGCATGACTGGAACTACGGCTTCGTCATCGACGGCTTCCCGCGGAACCGGCGGCAGGCCGAGTTCTTCCTGGAAAGCTACGACATCGACGGTGTCGTGCAGCTGGACCTGCCGGACTCCGAAGTCCGCCGCCGCGTGCTGGCGCGCCGCCTGTGCTCCGGCTGCGGGATGGATTACAACCTCATCGCGGGGCGCCCGGCGCAGGAGGGCATCTGCGACGTCTGCGGTGGCACGCTGGTGCCGCGCGAAGACGACACCGAGGAAGCGCTCGCCGTCCGGCTCCGTGACTACCACTCCAAGACCGACCCGGTGCTGGAATTGTTCCGGCGCAAGGAGTATGTGGTCACCGTTGATGCCCGCCCCGGCAAGGATGCCGTCCAGCAGGAGATCCGCGACCGTCTCGCCCTGCCGCCCGCCCAGCCAGGATGAGGTCGTCACCGTGCGGGTGGTGATCGCACCCGACTCGTTCAAGGGAAGCATCGGTGCCGGGGGTGCCGCCGCCGCGCTGGCGGAAGGCTGGCTCGCGGAACGGCCCGGCGATGAGGTGGCCCGCCTGCCACTGGCCGACGGCGGCGAGGGCACGCTGGAGGTGCTGGCCGCCGCGGTCGGCGGTGCGCAGTGGCACACCGCGCGGGTCACCGGGCCCGCGGGTGAGATGGTCACCTGCCCGTGGCTGGAACTTCCCGGCGCGGCTGCCGTGGTGGAACTTGCCCGCTGCAGCGGGCTGCCGCTGCTGCGCACACCCGACCCACTCGGCGCCCACACGGCCGGGCTCGGCGAGGCGATCGCCCGCGCGCTGGCCGGCGGGGCCCGCTCGGTGGTGGTCGCGCTCGGCGGCTCCGCCTCCACCGACGGCGGAACCGGGGCACTGTCCGCCCTCGGCGCCCGGTTCCTCGACGCCGGCGGGCACCCGCTGGGACCGGGTGGCGGGGCCCTGGCGCGGCTGGTGTCGGCGGACACGACGGGACTGCGGCCGCCCCCTGCGGGTGGGGTGAGATGCCTGGCCGATGTCACCGCGCCGCTGCTTGGCCCGGCTGGCGCGGCAGCGGTGTTCGGCCCGCAGAAGGGCGCAGGGCCATCCGAGGTCGCCCTGCTTGAGCAGGGCCTGGCACAGCTCGCGGCGGTGCTCGGCGGCGATCCCGGCGCCCCTGGCGCGGGCGCCGCCGGCGGCACCGGGTACGGCCTCGCGGCCGCATGGGGGGCCGTGATCACCCCGGGAGCGCCGGAGCTGTGCCGGCTGGCCGGACTTGACCAGCTCCTGGCAGGTGCCGGCCTGGTGATCACCGGGGAGGGGCGTTACGACCAGACATCGGCGGCAGGCAAGGTGACGGGGACGGTCCTTGCCGCGGCCAAAGCACAGCGAGTCCCGGCGGCCCTGGTCGCCGGCCAGATCGCTTACCCGCCGCCTGGTGCCGCCGTCGCGCTTTCCAGGCTGGCGGGCGGCCCGGGGCCCGCCATGGCGGAGCCGGGCCGCTGGCTGCGTGCGGCCGCACGGGAACTCGCTGCCCGGTAAGCCTGGCGTGAGCCTGGCCTGCGCCGGGCACTAGCCTTGGCCGCGTGCGAGAGATCGCGGTCTTCAGCGGCAGCGCCCATCCTGACCTTGCGCACGAGATCTGTGCCGCGCTCGGCGAGCCGCTGCTGCCCGTCCGGCTGCGCCGGTTCGCCAACGACTGCCTGGAAGTTCAGCTGCAGTCCAACTGCCGGGAACGGGACGTGTTCCTCATCCAGCCGCTCAGCGCGCCGGTTCAGGAGCACCTGGTTGAGCTGCTGCTGATGCTCGATGCCGCCCGCGGCGCCTCGGCGGCCCGGGTCACGGCGGTGATCCCGCATTACGCGTACGCCCGTTCCGACAAGAAAGACATGCCGCGAGTGTCAATCGGCGGCCGCCTCATCGCCGACCTGCTGGTCACCGCCGGCGCCAGCCGCATCCTCACCATGACCTTGCATTCGCGGCAGGTGCATGGGTTCTTCTCGGTCCCGGTCGACCATTTGCACGCTCACCGCGAACTGGCGCGGCACTTCCGCAACCTCGACATGTCCAGCACCGTGGTCGTCTCACCCGACCTCGGCAACGCCAAGCAGGCGGCCGCGTTCGCCCGCCTGCTTGGAGTACCGGTGGCGGCGGGCGCGAAGGAACGGTTCAGCGACGACAAGGTGCGCATCGCCTCGATCATCGGGGAGGTCGACCGCCGGGATGTCATCGTGCTCGACGACGAGGTCGCCCGCGGCACGACCATCATCGAGCTGCTGGACCGGCTGCGGGAGCACCACGTCGCCTCGGTACGTATCGCCTGTACCCATGGGCTGTTCTCTGATGGCGCACTGGAGCGCATCGCCGCGGTGCCGGAAGTCGCCGAGATCGTGTGCACCAACACGGTGCCCATCCCTGGTGACGGCAGGGCCGCCAAGCTGCGGGTGCTGTCGGTCGCGCCCGCGCTCGCGGAAGCGATCCGGCGCATCCACGAGGGGGAGTCAGTCAGCGCGCTCTTCGGCCAGCCCTGACCCTGCAGGCTTGCCTGTCAGTCCTGCTCGATCGCGCGGGCGACCTGCTCCCGGGTGAGCGGCAGGTCCCGGACTCGCACCCCGACCGCGTCAGTAACGGCGTTGCCGATCGCGCCCGCGACCGGGCCCTGCGCCAGTTCGCCCGCCCCGGACTCGCGCTCGTCCGGGGCAGCGACAACCCGGACGGCAACGTCGGGCACCTCGGAAAAGCGCAAGATCGGGTAGGTGTCCCAGTTCACCGAGGTGATCCTGGCCCGGTCGAACCGCACGCGTTCCCGCACAGCCCAGCTGGTGCTCTGGACCGCGCCGCCCTCCACCTGGTTGATGACACCGTCGGGGTTGATGACGCGGCCCACGTCGACCGCCAGCCACAGCTTTCTCACCCGCACGCCGGTGTCCGCGGCCACCTCGGCCACCGCCGCGCAGTACCCTGCTGTTCCCTTGTACCGGGCATACCCGAGCCCGTAGCCGACGCCGTCGCGGCGCGGCCGGCTGCCCCACCCAGCGAAGGCAGCCACTTCCTCAATCACCCGCCGTGCCCGCGGATCGGCCAGGTGAGCGAGCCGGAAGGCCACCGGGTCCGACCTGGCGGCGGCCGCCAGCTCATCCATGAATGACTCGATCGCGAAGACGTTGAGGAAGGCCCCGAGGGACCGCAGCGACGACGTCCGGATCGGCATGACGAGCAGCCGGTGCCGGACAACGGTCTTGTCCGGGATGTCGTAGCCGGGCACCGCATTGCGTGTCGACCCCATCGCGCCAGTGGCCGGCCCGTCAAGCGCGGGCGCCACCGGCTGGCCGCCTGCCAGATGAGCCAGTGCCAGCAGCCGCGGCGCCCCGCCGCTGCCGGGGCGGCCGATGAACCCGTTGCTCCACACATCCTGCCGCCAGGTCACGATCCGGCCCTGCGCGTCAAGCCCGGCCGAAAGCCGGGCCAGCATGGCCGGCCCGGCAGGCGCCCACCCCATCTCATCCTCCCGGGACCACAGCACGCGGACCGGCCTGCCAGGAACGGCCCTCGCCAGCAGCACCGCGTCGAGGGCCACATCATCGGCGCCGTTGTGGCCGTACGCGCCGGCGCCCTCCGCGTGATGGACGGTGACCTGCGCCGGATCCATGCCAAGCCCGGCCGCGATCGCGCCGCGCAGGGCGAAGATGCCCTGGCTGTGGCTCCACACGCTGACGTGGTCGCCGTCCCAGCGGGCGACCGCGCAGCTCGGCGCCATGGAGGCATGGGCGAGGAAGGGCCGCGTGAACTCGGCGGTGAGGGTGCGGGCAGCCGCAGCCGCCGCGCCTTCGTCACGCTGGGTGCCCAGCGTGACCGTCTCGGCAGGCGCCGACAGCAGGAACTCACGCAGGTTGTTCTCATCGGGCAGGGACTCGCTGGCCCGCCACCGCGCCGCCCGGGCCAGCAGCCGCGCCGACCGCACCGCGGCGCGGTCGGTTGGAGCGGCCACCCCGAGAAAGGAGCCGTCGCGGACGATCACTGCGCCGTCCGGCGGGCCGGCATCGCCGAGGCCGATGAGTTCCGCTGCGGCCGCGGGCGGGCGAACCACCCGGCCGAACATCATGCCGGGCATGACGATGTCGTGGACGAACCGCGGCCGGCCGGTGACCTTGTCCGGGAAGTCCAGCCGTGGTGCGCTGCCGCCTGCCACCGACCACTGGCCGGGCGCCTTGACCGGGATGGGCGGGCCGGCCGGCTGGCCCAGCAGGCCGGGCGTGGCAAGTGACCAGTAGGTCAGCCCGGTGCCGTGGCCGTCGTTCATCATCTGCCCGTCGCGGACGCACATCGCCGAGGCGGGGACGCCCAGCTGCGCCGCGGCGGCCGCGATCAGCACCGAACGGGCCTGCGCGCACGCCTGCCGCAGGGCTGACCCGGACTCCTCGATGGAACGGCTGCCGGAGGTGACCCCCTCATCCGGGCTTGTCCCGGTGCTGACGGGTGCGACCCGCACCCGCGCCAGGTCCACGTCGAGTTCCTCCGCCGCGATCTGGGTGAGCGCTGTCCACACACCCTGCCCGTACTCCACCTTGCCGGTCGAAATCGTGACGACGCCGTCGGCGGAAAAGTCGATCCAGGACGCGAGCACAGGGTTGGCCGCGAGGCTGGCCGGCAGCGGCACCGGCGCGCCCGCCGTCATGTGGCCGCCGGCCCTGGCGCTGGGTGCGCGGTCGCCTTCATGACCGCGGCCACGATCCGGCCGTGCACCGCGCAGCGGCACAGGTTGCCATCCAGGGCTTCGCGCACCTCGGCTTCGCTCGCGGCCGGGTTCGCCCGCACCAGCGCTACCGCGCTGACGATCATGCCAGCGGTGCAGTAGCCGCACTGCGCCGCCTGCTCGTCGAGGAACGCCTGCTGGACGGCATTGAGCGGGCCGCCGTTCAGCAGCCCTTCCACCGTGGTCACCTCTTTGCCCTCCGCCGCCCAGGCCGGGTAATCGCAGCAGGAACGGGCCTGGCCGTCGATGAGCACGAAGCACGCGCCACACAATCCCAGGCCGCACCCGAACCGCGGCCCCGACAGCCCGAGATCGTGGCGGAGCACATCCAGCAGCGGGGTGTCCGGGTCACAGGCCACGGAATGGCTGGTGCCGTTGACGGTGACATGCAGCTCATGCTCCACGGCGTGCCTCCTCCGCACCAGCCTGGCAGGGGGCCGGCCGCTCCCGGGCGACAGGCAGGGCAGCGGGAAGCGGGCCCACGGCCGGCCGGGCCGTGAGCGCCAGGTGGTTGACCATGCCCACCCTCAGAGAGTATGCATTCGTTTGCAGGCTTGTCAGCAACTGACCCAGCAACCGAAGACCGGGAGGGTGCGTGGACGACCGGGTTGCCATGGCCATTTCCCACTGGGCGCCGCGATTCACCACCAACGGCGTGACAGCGGGTGATTTCGAGCGGATCACCAGCGGGCTGCGATCATGGGACGACTGGTGTGCCGCCTGGAGCGAGGTGGCGGCCGAGCACGAGCGCCTGGGGCGTGATGCGCTGGCTGCCGGGCGGGAGATGTCGGCGGGGGCGCACCTGTCACAGGCGGCCGTGTACTACCACTTCGCCAAGTTTCTGTTCGTCAACGACCTGACCCAGATGCGCGCGGCGCACATGATGGCGGTGCGCTGCCTGAACGACGCGCTGCCGTACCTCGACCCGCCGGGGCGCCGGGTGGAGATCCCGTTCGGCGGCTCACTCATGCCGGGCATTCTCCGGCTTCCGGCGGGGGAGGCCCCCCACCCAGTGATGATCATGATCCCGGGCCTGGACTCGGCCAAGGAAGAGCTCCGCAGCACCGAGGATCTGTTCCTCCAGCGCGGCATCGCCACGTTCAGCGTGGACGGGCCAGGCCAGGGTGAGGCGGAATATGACCTGGCGATCCGGGGTGACTGGGAGGTGCCCGGTGCCGCCATCATCGACCATCTGAGCACCGAGCCCGCGCTGGACCCGGACCGGATCGGCGTGTGGGGGGTTAGCCTGGGCGGCTACTACGCCCCGCGGGTCGCCAGTGGTGACCCGCGGGTGAAGGCCTGCGTCGCCCTGGCTGGCCCATTCGTGTTCGCTGAGAACTGGGACACCCGCCCGATTCTCACCCGTGAGGCTTTCCGGGTCCGGTCCAAGTCACCAGATCTCGATGCCGCCCGCGCCAAGGCCGCGGAACTGTCGCTGGAAGGGCGGGCCGGGCGGATCCGGTGCCCGCTGCTCGCCGTGATGGGCAAGCTCGACCGGCTCATCCCGTGGCAGGATGCCGAGCGGCTGGTGAAGGAGGCGGGCGGCCCTGCCGAGCTGCTCCTGCTTGAAAAGGGGAACCACGGGTGCGCCAACCTGGCACCGTTCCACCGCTACCGGACCGCTGACTGGGCCGCCGGCAAACTCGGCGCGCAGGTACGCCGCGACACCGCCAGATCATGAGCGACGCGGCGCTCACCGCGAGCGCTGAGGGCCTGCACCTCGCCGCCCACCATGGCCTCGGCGGTCACGGTGATGGCATGCAGGTGGCCCGGCACGGCAACGCGCTCTACCTCGGGCACGTGGGGACCAGCGGGGCGGGAACCTCGGTCCTGGATGTCACCGACCCGGCCAGGCCAGCACTCGTCGCCCAGTGGCCCGCCCCGCCGAACTCCCACTCCCACAAAGTGCAGGCAGCGGGCGGGCTGCTGCTGGTCAACCATGAGCAGTTTCCCTACCGGGGCAGCCCGGCCACGTCGTTCTCTGCCGGGCTCGCCATATACACCCTCGGCGACCCGCTGCGCCCGCAGCAGCTGGCGTTCTGGCCGAGCGGGGGAGCGGGAGTGCACCGCATCGTCTGGACCGGTGGAGACTACGCGCACATGTCGGCCACCCCCGCCGGGTTCGGCGACCGCATCTGGGTTGTTGTGAACCTCCGCGACCCGGCCCGCCCGGAAGAGGTGGCCCGCTGGTGGTGGCCAGGCCAGCGGGACGGCGAGCGCCCAAGCTGGCCAGGTGGCAGGCGCCATGCAGCGCACCACGCCCTCATCGCCGGCGGCCGCGCGTACCTGGGGTACGACGACGCGGGCCTGGTTGTCCTCGACGTGGCCGACATGCGCAACCCGCGCCTGGTGGCGAATCTCCAGTGGGGCGGAGGCTCGACCCACACCTGCCTCCCCCTGCCCGGCCGGGACCTGGTGGTTGCCACCGACGAGCAAGTCAGGGACGGCCCCCACGCGCCGCGCCGCACGATCCGTGTCATCGACACCTCCGGCGGCGTTCTGCGGGTCCTGGCCGAGTGCCCCCACCCGGCCGGCTTCGCCTCGCTGCCGCTCCGGTTCGGCGCCCACAACCTGCACGAGAACCAGCCCGGCTCCTACCGCAGCGAGCGCCTCGTTTTCGCTACCTACTTCAGCGCGGGGGTGCGGGTGTACGACCTGGCCGACCCGGAGCACCCGGCCGAGGTCGCCCACTGGATCCCGGAACCGCCCCCGGGACAGCCGGTCGCGCAGATCAACGACCTGTTCGTCGACGCCGGCGGGCTGATCTGGGTTACCGACCGGGTCGCCGGCGGGCTCTACCTGCTGAAACCTGAACCTGGACTGGCCACGCTCATGGAGGAGGCGCGGGCATGACACAGCCGCCGTCCCGCAAGGCGGCCGGCCCACAGTGACAGGTGCCGTTAGGCGTCGCCGCCGGGCAAGTCGGCGGGTCCTGAGGCCAGGCAATCGGTCCTGGGCCCGCCTGGGCCATGGGCACGGGGACCGATTGCTGGCAAGTTCCTGCGGGCCACGGCCACGGGCTGCGATTCTGTCCGAGGGCGTCCTTACGATGCCGGCATGGCGGCCATCGAAGAACGGGTGAGCAAGCTGGAGGCAAACGTCGCGCGCCTGGAGACCTGGGCAGGTCCGGGGCAGATTGGCGCCCTGATCGAGGGCCAGCGTGACCTGCGCACCCAGGTACGTGACATCCAGGGCCAGGTACGTGACTTCCGGGGCCAGCTGGCGAAAGTACAGCAGGTCCAGGACGCCCACACCGGGATGATCGCGGGGCTCAAAACCGACGTCGCGGCACTCAAGACGGACATGGCATGGGTGAGGGACACGCTGCGGGAAGTCTTGCGCCGGCTCCCACCCCCGCCACCTGACTGACTTTCGGCCGCTGCGCGGCGCCGCCCGCCTGGGTTTGTGTGCCCGCTTCGCCCGCTCACGGCAGGGTGAGGATGCGCGGCCCATCGTCGGTGATGGCGATGGTGTGCTCTGCGTGCGCGGCGCGGCTGGCGTCCACCGTCGTCAGCGCCCACCCGTCCGGCGCCACCAGAAAATCACGGCCCCCTCCGGCCATGAACATGGGCTCAATGGCGAGCGCCATCCCGTGGCGCAAGCGCAGTCCGCGGCCCGGTCTCCCATCGTTGGGGACGTGCGGGTCCTCATGCATCTGGCGCCCAATGCCGTGGCCGCCGAATCCGGACGGGACGCCGTATCCCGCGGCCCGGGCCACACCGCCGATCGCGCTGGACACGTCACCCATGCGGGCCCCGGCCACAGCCGCCGCTATCCCAGCCGCCAGCGCCTGCTCGGTCGCCGCAATGAGCTGGCGATCGGCCTCGCCCGCCGCGCCCACGACGAAGCTGATGGCGGCGTCGCCAGTCCACCCGTCCAGTTCGGCGCCACAGTCGATGCTGACCAGGTCGCCGTCGCGCAGGCGGCAGCCGTCAGGGATGCCATGCACGATGACGTCGTTGACAGACGCGCAGATGACGGCGGGGAACGGGGTTGGCGCGAACGACGGGTGATAGTTCAGGAAGGGGGAGCGGGCGCCGGCACCACGCAGAACAGCATGGGCGACCTCGTCGAGTTCTGCCAGCGAAACACCCTCGGCCGCCTTGGCCCTGACTGCCGCCAGCGCGTGGGCGACCACCCGTCCCGCCTCACGCATGGCGGCCACTGCGGCGTCGCTCTTAAGCTCGATCATGGCCGCCTACTCTTGCACCCGGCCGCCCAGATGACGGGCGAGGAAGCGTTCTGCCGCCGCATAGAAATGCAGCCGGTTCTCCGGCTTGGCGAACCCATGTCCCTCGTCCGGGTACAGCAGGTATTCGTGGTCGATTCCGGCTTCCTGCAGCGCCGCGACGATCTGCTCCGACTCGGCCTGCTTCACTCTCGGGTCGTTGGCCCCCTGCGCGATGAGCAGCGGCGTGCGGATGCTTGCCGCACGAGACAGCGGGGACCGTGACCAGAGGAACTCGGCGTCGGCCGCTGGGTCTCCCACCCGCTGGTGAAACATAGAGATCATCGGCGCCCAGTATGGCGGGATCGTCTCGATCAGGGTCTTCAAATTCGAGGGGCCCACGATATCGACGGCGCAGCAAAAGAGGTCCGGCGTAAACGCGGCACCGGCCAGCGCCGCGTAACCGCCATACGAGCCGCCGTAGATCGCCACCCGCGCCGGGTCCGCCCAGCCCTGGCCGACCGCGAACGCCACCGCGTCGACCAGGTCGTCCTGCATCTTGCCGCCCCACTCCCGGTCCCCGGCGTTGACGAACGCTTTGCCGTACCCGGTCGAGCCGCGGTAGTTCACCTGCAGGCACACATAGCCCCGGTTGGCGAGCCACTGCGCCTCAGGGGCGAACCCCCAGGTGTCACGCACCCACGGGCCACCGTGAACATTGAGCACCATCGGCAGCCCGGCACGGCCAGCCCCGGGCGGGAATGTGACATACCCGTGGATCTCGAGACCGTCGCGGGCGGTATACGACAACGGCTCCATCGGGGCAAGCTCGTAACGCGACAATTCGGGCTGGTGCTCGAAGAGGAAGTGCCCTTCGCGGCGTGACCGGTCATAGAGGAAGTACGGGATGGGGCCCGTGTCGTTGGTGAACCCGACGAGCCACACGGCGTCGCTGTCGTCGCCGTCGCCAATGTCGGGGTCTCCCTGGTGAAGCGCCCCGATCGCGGCCAGGTCCGCCTCAACAGCGGGGTCGATGGCCCGGTATTCCAGGCGGTCCTTGAGGAAGCTCACCAGCTGCGGTTCCCGGGTGCCCGGGTGCAGCCGGACAGCCGCGATGTCGGCGCGGTGGTCCCCGGCCAGTACCTCAGCAGCCCCGCTGGCCAGGTCAACCCGCACCAGCTGGCCGGTGTTGGCACCCACCGAGCTCATCACCAGCATGGCGGAGCCATCCTGGCTCATCGAGACGGGCCCGCTGGTCAGCGCGTCCTCGGCGGCAAAGGAGATGAGCGGCTGCCACACCCCGCCAGCCCCGCCCGGCACCATGATGACCATGCTCCCGTCGGGCTGCGCGGCGGCCCCCGCCGCGACGTTCAGCTCGGCGTCCGCGACCCAGCTGATGAAGCCTGGGTTCTCGGTCTCCTTCACCAGCTCTCCGGTCGCCAGAATTAGCCGGTACACGTCGTGGAGCTGCGGGTTGTCCCGGTTCAGCCCAACCAGGATCTCATCTGGGCGGTTCTTCTCCGTCGCGATGATCTGTGCCTGCACCCCTGGGTAGGGAGTGAGGTCCCGCCGGTGCATGGTGGGCAGGTCCACGTCGTAAAGCCGCCAGTTCTCGTCTCCTCCCGCGTCCTGCAGGTAGAGCAGGTGGCGCCCGTCATGGGCCCAGGTGAACACCCGGATGCCGCGGTCGCTGTCAGCGGTGACCACCTGCGCCGCACCCCAGCTGACTCCGGCCGGCCCGACCGGGGCGGTCCACACGTTCAGCACGCCCTCGTAGGGCGCGATCCATGCCAGCGTGGCCCCGTCGGGGGAGATGCGGGGGCTGATTCGCTCCGGGTTCCCGAACAGGACCTGGCGCGGGATGAGTTCGGCCATGCGCCATGCCTACCATGCCGCGCGATCGCCGGTGGCGTCGGCGCCGTCCCCGGCGGTCATGCCTGGCCATCAGCACCCGGCTACGGCACCTGCCCGTTGACCTCCGCCGTCATCGACGGTGACTGGGCCAGCGTCTGGTAAACAACACAGTAACGCTCAGTCAGCCGCAGCAGCGTCGCCACCTGCTCCGCGCTCGCCTCTGTGTCGAGCTCGAAGCTGAGCCGGATCGCGGTGAACCCCACCGGCACGTCCTTGGCCACGGCGAGCGTCCCACGGAAGTCAAGGTCGCCCTCCGCGTTCACGATTCCCCCGGCGACGGGGATGTCCAGCGAGGCCGCCACCGCCCGCAGCGTGACCCCGGCGCACGCCGCGAGCGCCTGCAGCAGCATGTCCCCGGAGCAGGCAAGGGCGCCGTCCCCGCCGCTGGCGGGATGCAGGCCCGCAACGGCGAGTGCCCGGCCGGTCTCCACCGAGCAGCTGATGCCCTCATCGCCCAGCCGCCCCCGCGCCCGCAGGGTGACGACCGCCCCGGCCGGGTCGCGGCGGTAGGTGTCTTTGAGGGGCTGCTGCACGGCACGAAGGCGTGTCCTGTCCATGCCAGTCCTCCTGTCAGCTCGCCACACCCAGGCGCGGCGCGGGCCAAACCGCCTGCAGCCACCATCTCATTCCGGGACTGGTTCCGCTCATGTGGCTGTCACGTGTGGCTGTCACGGCGCTGGCCGTTGCGGGCACTGGCACCACAAAAGAACGGTGCTAGAATTATTCATTGGCTGAAATTTCTTCCAGCGAGAATGCCCCTGGGGGTGTGACAGCGGGGATGGGGGAGTGGTGCAGCAGGCGAATCCGGGTGAATCGGGCGGCCCCGCCCCGCCGCGGGCAGCTTGGCGGGGAGTGCACAAAGCGCTTTCCGATCCGCTTCGTGTCCGCCTGCTGGAGGCCCTGTGGGCAAAGCCGCAGTCGGCGAGGGAACTGGCACCGTCCACCGGGCTGCCGCCGGATCGCCTCTACTACCACCTTGGCCAACTCGAAAGGGCCGGGCTGGCGGAGATCGCCGGGTACCGGCAGCTTGCCGGGGGCAAAGTGGAGCGGGTTTACGCCCCGGCAGCCGTGGAGCCCCCGGGGGATGCGGCCGAACCGGCCGAAGTCGCGGCGTTTCTGGGATCGGTGCTGGAAGCCACCCAGGCGGACATTGCCACCGCCTTCACGGCCAGGGAGGCCGGGCAGCACCGTGAGGTTGAGGTGCACCGGGGGGCCCTGCGGCTGACGGACGCGGCGCTGGCGGAACTGCGGGCGGACATCGGCGCCCTCGCCGGGCGCCTGGCCGCAACGGATGCTGACGGCCGGGATGAGGGGGGGACCTGGGCCCGGGTCGTGGTCGCCGTCATCGACCTGGAGGACAGGCCCGGCCCGGAGGCGCCGCCAGGCACCCCACACGCACAGGAAGGTGCACGCTCATGAGCGCGGACACAGCCGAAGGACGTTCGGCCCCCGGGCGCGGGGACGGGCCGCTGCCCGACCGGGCCGGGCCCGCGACCCGAGCCTCGGACGCCGACCGTGACCAGGTGGTTGACATCCTGCGTGACCAGTACACCGAGGGCCGGCTGACGCTGGGGGAATTCACCTCCAGAGTCGCTGCTGCGTCGGCCGCCCGGACCTGGGGTGAATTGCGGGGCCAGCTGCGTGACCTGCCCGTAAGCCCGCAGTTCGCCGCTGGCGGGCCAGGCCAGGCGGTGGCCGTGCCCGGGCCAGCACCTGACTGTGAGCTTGTACTGCTCATTGTGCTGCTCGTGGTGTGCCCCCCAGCCGGGCTCGTGTACTGGTTCGTGTGTTACCGCCAGTCACGCAACGTAGCGGCCGGGGCCGCGGGGCCGGGGCCGGGGACATGACCGGTGCGGCGAAGATCCTGCAGGACTCAGCGAGTGTCCTGGTCATCGACTGGCCCTCCGGAGAGGTGCCGGAAGCACTCGTCATGGCGGGCCTGACCGTGTTCGTCAAGGGGGGCCCGGGCCCCGGCGATTACAGCACCTGGGAAATCGGCGGCGATGAGGCAACAGCGGCCCGCAAGCTTGCCGGGCCGCCGGAGCAGGCCGACCTCGTCTACTTCCACCGGCCCTTCAGCGAACTGCCATCGATCATCGCCCTGGCGCAGGCGCTGGGTGCCAGGGCACTATGGCGGCAGTCCGGGCGCACGCCCGATGGTGCCAGGTCTCCGGCAGGCTGCTGGGTAACCGGGGAAGAGTCCCAGCAAGGACGCGAACTCGCCGCAGCCGCCGGCCTTGCCTATGTCGACAATGTCTACATCGCGGACGCGGTTCGCCCGGCTCAGTGACCGCCAGCCGGCGGTGTAATGTCCCGCCGGCTGGCGGCCGGTCACCGAGCACGGCGGAAGGCCAAGGCTGTCCACACGTCCCAGGGCCCCGCTCCACTCCCCTTATCGAATGGCCGATAACATACATTATGTCAAGTTAGCTGCATCCGGGTGTGGCAGCCTAGGAGCTGGCACTATCTCAGTCACGTTTGCGAGATCACGACGTCCTGGTTCGGATTGCACTCGAGGAGCACCCATGCACATCCCGGACGCGCAGTACGCCGCGCGCCTGGCCGCATATGGGGCGCCAGCTGCCGAGGTTGAGCGGGCTCTGGCCGCGTCGGCGGCACGTGCCCGCTGACGCCCGCTCCCCTGGGGCGAACCGCCATCGTCCTTCCGGCGACTGTGTCAGATCTAGTGCCACAGTGGCGGCCCCTGCCTGCGGCTTGGGGCAGAGCCGCCGCCGCAGGCAGCAGCGGCTCCGCCGGCAGCTAGGACGGCTGGCCGCCGAACGCTTCCCAGTGATCGGCGGCGAACTGTCCGAGTGTCCGCGGGGGGCGGCCAGTCAGCCTGGCCACCTCGCCGGTGACCCCGGCCCCGTGGCCGGCCGCCAGTCGCGTGTTGCCCGCAACCAAGGCGTCGGCCAGCCAGCCGGGCAGGCCCGCCCCGGCCAGCGCCTGGCGGAAGGCATCGGGCGGGAGATCGACATAGCGGACCGGGCGCCCGGTGGCCGCCGACAGCTGCTCCGCCACCTCCCCCGCCGACAGGGCCCCGGGCCCGGTCAGCATGTAACTGTTGCCCTCGTGCCCAGGGCTGGTGAGCACCTGGGCGGCCACCGCGGCGATGTCGCGGGTGTCAACGTAGCTGATCCGGCCTTCACCGGTCATGCCGTACAGCATGCCCTGGTCGGCCACGGGCTGTGCCGACAGGAGGAGGTTCTGCATGAAGTAGTTGGGCCGCAGCAGGGTGTGCGCAAGGCCCGACTGGGCCAGGTACTGCTCGATCTGCCCGTGCCAGCGGCCGAACAGCAGCTCCGCGACCGGGTCTGCCCCCGGCACCGACAGCTTGACCACGTGAGCGACCCCGGCCCGCTTGGCCGCGTCAATGACGTTTTGTTCCTGCTGGGGCTGGCCGGGGTTTGGCGGCGACAGCAGGAACAGGTGGTCGCAGCCGTCCATGGCCGCGTCCAGCGTGTCAGGCTGCTCGAAGTCGCCCAGGGCGGTCTCAAGGCCCAGGCTCTTGATCTGGATGGCCTTGTCCGGCGAGTGGATCAGGGCCCGGGCGGGCGTGCGTGCCTCGCCGAACAGCCGCACCAGTTCCGAGCCGACGTGCCCGGTGGCACCGGTGACCAGTATCACAGCCTGCCCCCTGTGGTTGGGCGATTGCTCGCGCACAGGCGTGCTGACCTGGGACGGCCCGGTCCGGGCCGTCCCAGGCAGCCCTCCCCCACCACCGCCGGGCCTTGATCCGCTCGGTCCATGACGCCCTCCCCAAAGTTCGTTACATTTAACTGTACCTGATACAGGAGTATGTAACGAAATATGGACCATGTCAAGCCCAGGCGCCGCTACGACTCCAGCGGACGCCAAGCCCAGGCCCGCCGCAACCAGCGGCAGTTCCTCCAGGGCGGCTACGCCGCCACCACCATCGCCGCGATCGCAGCCGAGGCTGGCGTGTCGGTGGAGAGTGGCTGGTCCCTGCCGCGACTCGCGCTGTTCCTCGCCGATTACATGATCGCTACACTCCTCCCCCCGGCCCACTGTCCGAGACCGGGCCCGTGATCACCAAGCAGCGCGGGCCACCGGTGGCCCGCGCTGCGGGTGCTTCTCAGCCGAGCGACGCCGCGACCTGCTCGAGGTGGTCCATCGCTTCCTGCAGGCCGCTTTCCATCCCGGAGTTGATGTGCATGTCACGGTGCTCCTGGCTGGCGTGCTGCACAAGGACCGTGACTGTGGTACGCCCGTCCTTTTCTGTGAACGTGGCTGTGTTCACCGATTCCGCTCCGGGCATGCCCTCGAAGATCTCGGTTGAGACGATGCGCTCGTTTGGGATGATTTCCCGGTACTCGCCGTGGAATGCGACCTCGAACCCCGCGTTCGCCGTCATCACGTAGCGCCACGCGCCGCCGCGCCGCAGGTCGACTTCAGCGACCGTGACCTCCCCCCGGTCCCCGCTCCACCAGCGCTTGATGAGCTCGGGTGTGGTCCACGCCTGGTAGACCAGGTGCTTGGGTGCGCTGAACTCCCGTGTGATGAGGATCTGTGTGTCCGCCGGGAGCGTCACCACTGCCGTGCCACTACTGGTCACTGCCACCATCTCCTTGCTCCTTTTCCTTGAGTTCCGCCAAGACGGCATCCAGCCGGTCGAACCGTTGCGACCACGACCGCTCGTAGTTCTTCACCCAGTCGTGGATGGGCTTGAGCGGGAGGCCGTTGAGCCGGTACATCCGCTGCCGCCCTTCAACACGCACCTCCACCAGCCCCACCTCCCTCAGTACCCGCAGGTGCTTTGACACCAAGGGCTGCGCCAGGCCGAGCAGCATGACGAGGTCGTTGACGGGCCGTTCCCCGTCGGCAAGGACGTCCAGGATCTGCCGCCGCCGGGGCTCGGCCACCGCATTGAACGCATCCGCCGTCGTTGCTGCCCGCGCCATAGGCAGATCATATACCTATATAGGAATATATCAACTGTGACTTGCCGTGGGCCAGGCGCGGCCCAGCACGGCAGGTATTCATGGACGCGCTCACCAGGCCGCATGGCTGCCTGTGCCCCTTTCCTGGTGAGGCTCCTCAAGGTCGTGTGGTGACGTTGCCGGGGTAACGGCTGCATGCCGGTCTATGACCAGCTGAATGTCATCTTCGGCGGCCACAACGACATCTGTGCCGATGATGGGCTTGGCAGCCAGCCCAGGGACGGCGGTCGAGCCGACGTGATCGATTCGCCGCGCGACGCCGGCGACCGCGGGCCAGACATGAGAGCGGGCCTGCTCGAACCAGCGGGACCACTGCGGGTCATAATCGCTGACGATGATCTTGCGCGTGAGGACCAGCCCTGAAACGCGACCCGGAGTGCGCGACGGGAACCGACACCTCTTCGTCGAAACGGACGATCTTCATCCTGGCGGCACGCTCGCTGCTGTGGTCATGTCCCGGTCTATACCCGCGCGCAGAGGATGCGGTCTGGATCAGACTGATCATGGCGACCGGCCGGGCGGCCATTCCGGCGTCCGCCGTGGCTGGCCCCTGACCCGATGAGGGGGACGACGTGGCGGGCCGGGCGGCGCATGCAAGGCCGGGCGGCTGCTGGAGTGACTGGGACATCATGGACAATGCCGGGATGGAGTCCTTGGCATCCCCGCCAGTGTTCTTGCCGGCACCGGCGGACGGGCGCACATTTTCGGCCACGCGCACGGTCCGGAGCACGGATGTCACTCCTGATGGCCGCCTCCGGTTCGACGCACTGGCCCGCTACCTGCAGGCAGCAGCGGAGGATGATCTCACCGACGCCGCGTGGCGGGAACCGTTCGGCTGGTGGTTGCGCCGGTGCGCGGTGGCCCTCCACAGCTTCCCGGGGCACGGCGAACAGGTCCAGTTGCAAACCTTCTGCTCGGCCACCGGGCCAAGGTGGGCCGAGCGCACCACCACCGTGGCCGGGTCGGCTGGCAGGAAGCTCATGCAAGCCCGCGCGGTATGGGTAGCCATCGACCGCGCCACCGCCCAGCCCACCCCGCTGGGCGAGTCGTTCCTCCGCCTGTATGGCGCGGCGGCGCAGGGGCGCACCGTATCGGCACGGCTGTCACTTCCCGGGCCGCCACCCGCAGCAGCGGGCAGTCGCTGGCCGCTGCGGGCCAGCGACTTCGACACAGCACGCCATGCCAACAACGCCGTTCACTGGGCCGCTGTGGAAGACGTGCTGGCCACACAGGACTGGCTTCCCACCCATGCGGAGCTTGAGTATCACGGCCCCATGCTGCCCACCCATGAGCCTTGCCTGGTCACCAGCCGTGGCGCGGACCATCTTTATGCGTGGCTCCTCAACGGCACACAGCGACTGGCCTCGGCCCGGCTGCTTCGCTGACGGTGGCTGCTCGCAGCTTCATGACCGCAGGCCATCGGAGTGGCGGCTCGCACGGAACAGGTGGCTCACGACCTCGGGGTCGAGCGCGGTGCCACCGGCCGCGACGCGGGGGTAACCCGGACTGAACCCGGGCTGGCCGGCCCGCCCGGGCTCATACAGAGCCGGGACCGGGCAGCGGATGTGCCCTCGGTCATCAGGCTAGGAACGACGGCTCCAGCCCGGAACGAAGCTTCCACCCGTCTTGATCCGGGGGTTCCCCCCGGGCCGCAGGTGTGCCGGGGCCGCCAGTTCCCCGCCGCGCGCGGCACCCGACCTTGGCTTGCCCAGGTCGCCTGGTGCTGGTAGGCGCGCTCAGTGGGAAACACTCAACAGGCGACGATGACACCGGCCCTATCGTTCATCGGCCCGCTCCGGGCCCCCAGCTCGTCCTGCGATGGGCGCGGGGCCGGGGCCGGCCCCGGGCCGCCCACCGAGATAGAGCTGGCCGACCTCCGGGTTGGCCAGGATGTCCTTGGCCTGGCCCTGGACGTGGACCTTTCCACCCTCCATGACGACGCCGTGCGTGGCCCACCGCAGCCCGATGCGTACATTCTGCTCCACCAGCAGGATGGTCTTGCCGGTCTCGCGCATAACTTCGACCGCGCTGTAAACGAGCTTCAGGGCAGCGGGGTCAAGGCCGACCGAAGGCTCGTCGAGAAGTACGAGTTTGGGATCGAGCATCAGGGCGCGGGCGCACTCGACGAGCCGCCGCTGCCCGCCAGAAAGATTGCCGGCGGGATGCGAGGCGCGCTCGGAGATGATCGGGAACTTCTCGGCCAGCCCGGCAAACCGGCGCTCCACGAGGCGGCGCTCATGACGGATTGAGTAGGCACCCATGATCACGTTCTCACGCACGGTCATCCGCGGGAAGAGCCCGTTGGACTGCGGGACCTGCACCACGCCATGGTCGAGGATCTCGCGCGGTGAGGCGCCAGCGATCTCGCGGCCGTCAAGTTCGATGCTGCCCTGGCGTGGCCTGAGCAGGCCACTGACCGTGCGCAGCACCGTCGACTTGCCCGCGCCGTTGGGGCCGACGATGCACGTGATGGAGCCCTGGTCGACCTCGAGTTCCACGCCTCGCAGGATGTCACCGAACCCATAGCCGGCCACCAGTCCCCGCACGCGCAGAAACATCTAGGCCTCCACCGGCTCGTCGGCGGCCCAGTCCGTGCCGAGGTAGGCGTCCAGGACCACCGGGTCCTGCTGGATCTCGGCTGCCGTGCCCTCGGCGATCCGCCGGCCGACGTCCATCACGATCACCGGATCGCACAGGTCGGCGACGAGGGGCAGGTTGTGCTCGACGATCAGGAACGTCTTTCCCTGCTGGTTGAGCTCACGGATCCGGCCGACCAGCCGCTCGACGATGGCCGGGGTGACCCCGCCGGTCGGCTCATCGAGCAGGATAACCACCGGGTCCATCATCAGCGTCTGAGCGAGTTCCACCAGCTTCTGCTGGCCGAACGAGAGCTCCCCCGCCAGCCTGCTGGCGAAGGCCTGCATGCCCACGAACTCCAGCAGTTCGCGTGCCCGTTCGGCTTCTGCTCCTGAGACGGCATCGGTCGCGAGCTGCCGCCAGGTGAACCTCGGCAGCGGCGCCACGACGTTCTCGAGCACGGTCGTCTCCCGGAACAGGCGGGGGATCTGGAAAGTGCGCCCGAGGCCCAGATGCGCACGGCGGTGCGCCGGCAGCCGATCGATCCGCCGTCCGCCGAGGGTGATCTCGCCCGAGTCGGCGCGCAGCATGCCGTGGATCAGGTTGAAGGCCGTCGTCTTACCCGAGCCGTTGGGCCCGATGAGGGCAGTGATCGACCCCTCCAGCACGGAGAGCGACAGCCCGTCAACGGCCTGCACGCCGCCAAAACGCCTGCGCAGCTCGCGAGTCTCCAGCAACGTCCGGCCGGTGACTGGCGCTGGGAGTGGGGCGGCGGGTTGCTCCGTGACGCGCAGGCCGATTACCTGGTCGGGCCGTCCCTCACGACGCTCACGGCGCATCCGTAGCATGTGCTGCACGCTCGGCACGATCCCGCGCGGCAGGAAAAGAATTACCCCCACCATGATCGCGCCGAAGATCACGATGTGAACCTGGCCGGTGCCGAAAAACCGGTTCGTCCCCTCGTCGATGAACTCGATCAGGAACCCGCCGACCACCGGGCCCAAGGTGCTCCCCCGGCCGCCAAGCAGCGCGGCGAGCACGAGCTGAACGCTGAACAGGATGTCGAACATCCCGGTCGGCTCGATGAACGTCAGTGCATACGCATACACGCCGCCCGCCATACCAGCGAAGACCGCGCTGGCGGCAAAGGCAAGCACTTTGTAGACGAGGGCGTTGATCCCGATCGCCACTGCCTTGTCCTCGTCCTCACGAATGGCGATCAGCCCGGCGCCCAGCTTGGTGCGCCGGATCCAGGACGAGAGCGCGACCGAAGCGATCAGGAGGACCAGCAGCGCGTAGTAGTACGGCGTGTTCTGCCAATCGCGGCCGTACATCGGCAAGGGCAGCGTCAGCCCGGCCGTGCCGCCCGTGAGTGAGCGCCAGTTGATCGCGACGAGCTGGCAGATGTAGACGAGCGCGATCGTGATGATCACGAAGGCATGGCCCCGCGCGCGCATCGCCACGAGCCCGAGCAGCGCGGCAAGCAATGCCGCCGCTACTCCTCCCACGGGGACGAACCACCACACCGAGGCGCCGGTGTGCAGTGCCAGCAGGGCGGTTGTGTAGGCGCCGACGCCGAGGAACGCGCCCTGGCCGAGCGAGGCGTAGCCGGTGAAGCCCGACACGATGTTCCAGCCCACGGCGAGCAGCGCCATGAGGAAGCTCAGGTAGAGAACAGTCTGCCAGTAAGAGTTGTGCGAGAGGAGCGGGAAGGCGATCGCCAGGGCAACGACTGCCGCGATCAGGATGCGGCGCGCCGGGAGGGCGAGGCGGGTCTCGAGCGCGCCAGCGCGCAGGTCCATCCACTGGCTGAGCCGCTTTCCCGCCCCTGTCATCCGGCGACCGCCACATCTTCGCGCGTGCGCGTGCCGAAGATGCCCTGTGGGCGCCACAGCAGGACCACCAGGATCACCACGTAGGGCACCGCGGTTGTCCACGAAGGCGAAATATATGTGGAGACGAGCATCTCCGCGACTCCCATGAGCAGGGCGCCCGAGAGCGCGCCCTTGAGGCTGTCCATCCCGCCGAGGACGATGATGCCCAGCAGCCGCGAGATCCAGATGTAGGCCGTTGACGGGAAGAAGGGGTACAGGATGCTGATCAGCGATCCTCCGGCCCCGGTCGTGGCGGTGCCAATCGCAAACGTGAGCGCCGCGACGAGGCCCACGTTGACTCCCATGAGGCGGGCCCCGTCCGGGTTCTGGGCGCTGGCGCGGATCGCGCGGCCGAGCCAGGTCCGCGTCAACAGCAGCCAGAGCGCGGCCAGCATGACAATGGCCACACCGCAGCCGTAGAGCCGCACCGCAGGGATATAGAACTGGCCCAGGTGGTAGGCATCGTTGTAGTACGGCGGCGTAACTGACCTGAAGTCATTGCTGAACGCCATGCTGAGCAGGCCGACGACAATCAGGCTGAGCGCGAACGTCGCCAGCACCGTCATTGCCCTCGGCGCGTCGTAGATCCGGCGGATGATCCCCTGGTAGACGAGCCAGCCGACGCCGAACATGGCCGGTGCGGTCACGACGATGAGCAGTATCGGGTCGATTCCCAGGTTGCTCCAGAGCCACCAGGTGAGATAGGCCGCAAGGACCAGGAAAGCTCCCTGGGTGACATTGATGATGCCCATCACTCCGAAAACCAGCGTGAGGCCGGAGGCGGCCAGCGCGTAGATCCCGCCCAGCAGCAGGCCCAGGACAACGGCCTCGGTGAGGTGGATCATGGCGCTGGTCGCCTCCGTCGCTCAGTTGGCGTGTCAGTGCCAGGGCGGCTTCGGGTAGGTGATCTGGTTGCTGGTGGCCAGATTCGTCGGCAGCACGATCTTCGTGGTGCCGCCCTGCCACTGGGCGAGCAGGAACTGCCCCGTCGGCGCGCCTCGCTGGTCCCAGGACAGCTTGCCTTCCACCGTGACCACGCTGTGGCTGTGCAGCCAGGCGGCAAGCTTGTCCTGGTCGAGGGAACCGACGGCCTTGACCGCCGCCTCCAGGACCTGCGCTGTGGCGAACGCGTCGGCCGCGTCCTCGGCCGGGCTTGCCCCGTTGAAGCGCCGCCCATACTCCGCCACGAACTTCTGGTTCTCCGGCGTGTGGGCGTGCTGGTCCCAGCTCACGGCGTAGAAGATGCCCTCGGTGTTGCTCATGCCGATGCCCTTGGCGAACTGCCCGTCCTCAGATGGGGCAGAGGTCTGGAAGAGCAGCTTCGGGTTGTAGCCCACCTGCTTCATCTGCCGGATCACGCCGATGGCGTCCTCGAATACCGCGCCTTCCAGCACGATGTCGGCGTGACTTGCCTGGATGCCGTTGACCACCGCGTCGAAAGTGGTCTGGTTGGCCGGGAACGTCTTGAGCCCATACACCGTCTTCACCCCGCACGCTTCGAGCTTCGGCTTCATGGCCGCGATGACGGGCTGAGCAAACGGGTCGTCGATCGAGATGTAGGCCGCGGTCTTGGGCTTCTTAACCGCCGGAAGGCCGCAAACCCACTGCGCGAGCAGGTCCGCCTGGTGCGTCGCCACGGCCTCCTGGGCGAAGAACAGGTGGGTGAATCCGCGGGTGAACATCGGAGGGGCGCCACCAGCGGGCTCGACGTAGAGCATGCCGTTCTTCTCCGCCACGGCCGAGGCTGGGAAGTTCAGCAAGGACGAAAAAGTGCCCAGGAGGAGGTCGACGTGGTCCTGGGAGATCAGCCGCTGGTAGTCCGTGACGATTGTCTTCTGATCCGACGCGTCGTCCAGGATTTTCAGCTGAACCTTGCGGCCGAGCAGGCCGCCGTTGGCGTTGACGAAATCCCGCCAGATCTCGTAGCCACGCTTTGCCTCCGTGCCGGGCTGGGAAAAGTCACCGGTCAATGGGAGGGAGAGGCCGATCGTGATCGGCTTGCTGCCGCCGCCCCCGCCGCCCCCGCCGCTCCCGCACCCAGCGGCGGCTAGTGTGACCACCAGGGCGACGGCAAGCCCTCGTGTTACATTCGTCAGGATCCCGCGTCTGCGGGGTGAGCCGTTCTCGTGCATCGTTGCGCCCTCCGGGGAGTTCGTATGGTGGGATGCAAACGTTTGCTGCAAACGGTGGCCAAAACGTAACGCTTGCACCAAACGAGTGTCAAGCGGCACTTGATGGTTCCCCAGTATCCCGCTGGGCAGCTTATCTTTCGTCCGATTTCGGGCAGACAACCCGCCTGCGGGCCGGACGGGGCACCTGGCATCAGGCGCGCACAGGTGACCTGAGCGGCACGACCAGATAGCGAAAGGCGGGCGGTTCGCCCGCGCCCTGCGCCGGGCTGGCCTCTGCCGGGTTAGCGGCGCCTTCGGTTGCTCCACCCAGGGTGATCAAAGCGGGCCTTGCGGGGCTTGTGAACTCCAGCCGGATCGCTGCGGCGCCCGTCGGCGCCCTGTCACCAGGCGCTTCCCCGGCTGACGCCGCGGCCACCCCGTCGAGCAGGTAATGAGGCTTGAAAGCGATCACTGGCTCATCGCCGTGGAAGCTCGCGGTCACCGTCTCCACTGCCCGCGCCCGGCCCTCGGTCTGGGCCTCGATGATGACCCTGCCCTCCCCGAAGGTGAGCCGCACCGGGGTGGCACGGTCGGCGACAAGTGACACGCGCCGCAGCGCCTCGGTGAACGAGGCGGCAGGCACCTCGGCCCAGCAGCCGAACTCAGCCGGGAACCGTGATTCGTAGCGGATGTACTCACCGGCGAGCAGCCGCCCGGTGAGGCGCCTCCCGCTGCTCGCGAAGGCGATCATCCCCTCCACGGGCCGCGGTTCGCCCGCCCGGCCGGGGGGTGCTTCGCTGGCTGCGAACGCCAGGGACACGGGCACGCCGGGCGCCATCACCCTGGCGGCGTCGGCAAGCGTCCTGGCGGGCACCAGCGCGATCGCCCGCACCTCCGGATCCGCCGGATGCCAGCGCAGGTGCCGGACGGCGAGCCGGTAGCGGTCGGTGGCCGCCAGTGTTATCACGTCGCCATGGATGTCCAGGCAGACCGCGGTGAGGATGGGCAGGGTGTCGTCGCGGCTGACCGCGGGCAGGACCTGCCCGATGGCCGCGGCGAGCTCACCGCCGTCGATGGTTCCGGCTGGCGGTGGCGCCGCGGGCAGCGCCGGGTACTCCGCCAGGGGCAGGGACACCAGGGTGAATTCGGCGCTGCCGCAGGTCAGCACCACCTCGTCACCATCGGAACGGAAGTCAGCGGGCTGGCCCGGCAGGCTGCGGGTGATTTCCGCGAGCAGCCGTCCCGGCACGAGAGCGGTGCCAGGTTCGGATACGTCCGCCGGCAGCTGTGCGGAGGCGGCCAGCTCATAGTCGAAACACGACAGTGCCAGCCCGTCGGCCGCCTCAAGGCGGAGCCCCGACAGCACCGGCACCACCGGCCGGGACGGCAGCGCCCGCGCCACCCATGCCAGCGCGTCGGCAAGTGCCTCATGCTCGACCCGAAACTTCACGCCACCGCCTCCCGGCCGCCCGGCGCCCGCGCCCGGCCAGACTCGATCCTGGCATGGCCTGCCGACAAAAGAGAATGGCAGCACCGGGCTGGTGCTCCCGTGTACTCGAGTGACGAATGAGCCTCAGGCCAGGCCGGGTGGGGCGGCAGCAAGCGCGGCTTCGATCGCTGCGGCGAGTTCGCGGGCTGAGCCCGCCGTGAGTTCCACCGCCACCCGTGCGGATGGCCCGCGGGCGGGACTGAGGAAATCGATGTTGAGGATGTGCTCGGCCGGGGCGTGTTGCGGATGGTCGAAGTACACCGACGCCTGCGTCACGGGGAACCAGCCTGCGGCGCCCTTGCCACTCCCCTGGATGTCCAGCGTCTTCGTGAGATTGGTGCACATGGCAGCCTCCGTTCAGTGTGCCAGGTGGTCGCCGAAGAACTGCCAGATCTTCTGCCAGCCATCCTTCGCCGCCTCCGGCCGGTAGGCAGGGCGGTCCACCGCGAAAAAGGCGTGCCCTGCCCCTTCGTAAGTGTGGAACTCGTGCGCTTTGCCCGCGTCCGTCAGCGCCTTGGCGAGCTCGGTCACCTGAGCGGGTGAAGGAGACTGGTCGTCGTTGCCAAACAGGCCAAGCAGCGGGCAGGACAGGTCCTTGGCCAGGTGAACGATCGGGCCTACCTTGAGCGCCATCCCCTCCGGAGGGGTGCCCACCACGAAGCCCCCGTAGCAGTCGGCTGCTGCGTCGAGCGGGAGGCTGCAGGCGGCAAGGAACGACTGGCGCCCACCTGAGCAGTATCCGATCGCACCCGCCTTGCCGTTGGAAGAAGGCATCGACCGCAGGTACTCCACCGCCCCCGCCACGTCACCGACGAGCCGGTCGTCGGGCACGCCTCCCCGGGCGCGTGCTGCCGCTGCCGCGTCGCCCGGGCTGGCACCCGGAGCCTCCCGGCTGTACAGGTTGGGACAGATGGCGTTGTAGCCGTGGGCGGCGAACTTGCGGGTGATTTCCTTGGTCGGCTCGTCATAGCCAGGCATGTGGTGGATGACGACAACGCCGCCATAGGGGCCGGGGCCGAGCGGGCGGGACAGGTACGCTTCGATCCTGTCTGAGCCGTGCCCGGTGATGCTGATGGTCTCCGCCATCATCGCGTCATGCATTGCCGATCCCTCCTGTCGCTTGTGCGATGCCAGGTGGCCGGTGCCAGGTGCCAGGCGCCGGTGCCAGCCGGGCCGGATGGCGTTCGGTGCAAACCTAGCCTGGCAGAGGTGAGCCTTCCCCTTCAGGCAGGGGAGCAGGGCAGACAGCCGCCACTGAGCAGCCTGACAATGCGGCGGCAGTGATACATCGCGCCGAAATCAGCCAAAGCAGTGGATCCAAGGTCTCCCATGCGACATGCTCGCCGCGGGGAGGGTCACTGCCATGCAGCCACACACAGCCTTGATCGTGATCGTCACCCTGGTCATCGGGGGGTTCGCGGGCTGGCACTTCCGGACCTTCCGGGGGGTCAGTGCCGACCTGAAGGTACACAAGGCACGGATCCCGGTCTTCAGGCAGGTCAGGCGGCGCAGCGGCCTCATCACAGCGTCGCTCGTGGTGCTCACGCTGCTCGCCCTGCACGATCTGATCCGCTAGCCCACAGGAACAAGCTGTGGCGGGCCCGGGATCCGCGGGGCTACCGCGTCGAATACGGCTACTCCTGCATGGGTCATGAGATCGCCGGCGGCCTGGGCGCGAAGCTGGCAGCCCCGGACCGCGAGGTCTTCGTGCTGGTCGGCGACGGCTCGTACCTGATGGGGGAAGGCCCGCGCCTCCGCCCGGATCACCCTGGTCCATATCGAGGCCGATCCGCTCATTCCCGCGCCGCCGGGCGGCGCGTGGTGGGACGTCCCGGTGGCCGAGACCGCCGGGCTCGCGTCCACGCGTGGCGCGCGTTCTCTTTATGAGACGGCCAAACGCAAGCAGCGCCCTTACCTGTAACCCCCACTTAATGCCAGCAGGTGCCTAGCGCCGCTCGCGCGCCTCAGTTACGTTTCGGTGCAGGAAAACTGTGCCCAGCGCGGACCGGGACGCCGCTGAGATTGGCCTGCCTGACACTGGAGAAAAGAGGGAGAGAATGCATGTGAGGAAAACGTGTGTGGTGGCGCTCCTCAGCGTGCCGCTGCTGCTGCTTGCCGCCTGCACGAGCGGCAGCGGCTCGGGCCAGGGATCAGGAACCTCGAAGGCCAGCTCGCACGGCAGTTGCTCGTACACCTTCGCGGTCATCACGCACGGCGACAACGGCAGTTTCTGGAGCGTCGTCTACAAGGGCGCCAAGGATGCTTCCAGTGACCTCGGCTGCAAACTGAGCGAAGTCTACGGATCCCAGCAGCAGGGCCAGGCCGAGCCGGATGACAGCGCGGAGAACGCCCAGATCCAGGACGCGATCAACGCCCACGTCAGTGGCATCGCCGTGTCCGACCACAATCCCAGCCTGATGAACCCGACCATCGCGAAGGCGGAAGCCGCGGGCATCCCTGTCGTCATGCTCAACGCCGGCTGCGACCTGGCTGACCTGGCGGCCTCCCACGCGGTCACCTGCATCGGGCAGCCGGAGACGCTGGCCGGGCAGAAGGCGGGCGCGACGTTCAAGGCGGAGGGCGCCACCAATGTCCTGTGCGTCATCCACCAGTCCGGCCAGAACCTCCTCGACCGCTGCAATGGCATCGCCCAGGGCCTCGGCGCGGGCTCGGCGTGCTCCACGAAGGGGGCACCGGCCAATGGCCCCGCGTGCACCGAGCTGATTCTGTCCACGCCCAACGCGGCAAGCAACCCGCAGCAGGCCATCGGGCAGGTGACGGCCTACCTGCAGGCCCACCCCGGCATCAGCGCCGTGATGACCCTGAACAGCGCAGTCGGAACGGCGCTGGTGTCCGCCGCGCACGGGAACCTCAAGATCGGCACGTTCGATCTCGACCCGCAAACGGTGAGCGACCTCAAGGCAGGCTCGATGGACTTTGCCATTGACCAGCAGCAGTACCTTCAGGGCTACCTGCCCGTCGTCACGCTGTACCTGTACAAGAAGCACGAGGGCAACTCGATCGCCCCGGCGACGATCGTCCCGACCGGGCCACTGGTGGTGAACAAGTCCAACGTTGCGACCGTCGTGTCAGCGATCAATGCCGGTGACGACTGACCGGCCGCAAGCCTGACCACTCCAGCACGGGCCGGTCCCCGCGCGTGACAGCCCGGGACCGGCCCCCGGGCCACCCGGGCGAGGAAGGGATCATGAACGTCAAGTCCCAGGCCGCCGGCGTCGCCGGCCCGCCGGGAGTGCCCTCCGGCATCGATGAGCGGCTGACAGCAGTCAGCCGCCTGACCCGCCTCATGCAGCGGCCGGAACTCGGCGCGCTGATGGGCGCGGTCGCCATCTTCTTCATATTCGCCGCGGCGGATTCCACCTCCCAGCACCTGTGGCTCACCCAGACCGGCGTGGCCGCCTGGTCCCAGCAGGCGGCCTTCTTCGGGATCATGGCGGTGCCGGTGGGCCTGCTGATGATCGGCGGCGAGTTCGATCTGTCCGCCGGGGTGATGACCGGCGCCACCGCCATCGTGATGGCGCTGCTCGTCGGGCACCTGCACTGGAACGCCTGGCTGGCGATCGCCGGGACGTTCGCCTTCGCCGCAATCGTCGGGCTGGTGAACGGCCTGGTCGTGGTGAAGTCGAAACTTCCGAGTTTCATCGTGACGCTGGCGACCTTCTTCGTCCTGCGCGGCCTCAGCGTCGGCGGGGTCCTGCTGGTCAACAGCGGCAGCACGCAGGTGTCACTGACCGGGACGTCGTTTCCTGGGCTGGCCAGCGCCAAGCGGGTGTTCGGCAGCGCGTTCCTGGCGAATTCCTCGCTCCCCAGCGGCTACCAGGTCGCGGTTCTGTGGTTCATCGCCGTGACCGTGGCGGCCGGGTGGCTGCTAGCCCGCACCACGTTCGGAAACTGGATCTTCGCGTCCGGCGGCGACGCGGGCGCCGCCCGCAACGTGGGGGTGCCGGTCAGCCGCACCAAGATCCTGCTGTTCCTGTCCACGGCCATGGCGGCGGCGCTGGTCGGGATCATTTCCTTCACGCAGGCATCCTCGGCGGTGTCCGAGCAGGGGGTGGGCTATGAGTTCTACTACATCATCGCCGCGGTGGTGGGTGGGTGCCTGCTCACCGGCGGCTACGGTTCCGCGGTCGGCGCGGCCATCGGCGCCTGCATCATCGGCATGGCATTCGAGGGCGTGATCTACGCGGGCTGGGACAGTTCGTGGGACTTCACCTTCCTCGGGGTGGTGCTGTTCCTCGCCGTCGCGGTCAACACGCTCATCTACCGCCGCGCACAGCGGGCACGCCGGTGAGCGGCCAGGCGGGCGGGGCGCCCATGAGCAGGGGGGCTGAGCGTGTACCGCTGCTCGAAGCCCGCGACGTGTCCAAGTACTTCGGCCGCGTGAACGCGCTCCAGGACGTCTCGCTGCAGGTCTACCCGGGCGAGGTGTGCTGCGTGCTGGGCGACAACGGCGCCGGGAAGTCCACCCTCATCAAGATTCTCTCCGGTGTCTTCCAGCCGGACGCGGGCCAGTTCCTCATCGACGGTTCCCCGGTGGCGATGGCCGGGCCCCGGGAGGCCCGTGCTCATGGCATCGCGACGGTGTTCCAGGATCTCGCCACGATCCCGCTGATGTCGCTGTGGCGCAATTTCTTCCTCGGCCAGGAGCCAACCCGCGGCCGCGGGCCGCTCCAGCGCCTCGACGCCGGGCGGGCACAGCAGATCATGCGCGGCGAACTGCTGAAAATGGGGATCGACGTGCGCGACCCGAACCAGACGGTGGGCACGCTGTCCGGCGGGGAGCGGCAGGCGCTGGCCATCGCCCGCGCCGTCTACTTCGGCGCCCGGGTACTCATCCTGGACGAGCCCACCTCGGCGCTCGGCGTCCGGCAGTCCGGGATCGTGCTCAAGTACATCGTGCAGGCGCGGGAACTCGGCAAGGGCGTCGTCTTCATCACGCACAACCCCCGTCACGCCTACCCGGTGGGCGACCGGTTCGTCGTCCTGAAGCGGGGACGCCTGATGGGGACGTTCCGCAAGGGCGACACCAGCGTCGACGGGCTCTCGGACATGATGGCGGGCGGCGCGGAACTCCGGGAACTGAGCGATGAGCTGCGAGAACTGGCGGCCGACGCGCAGGTCGCCGAGGTGGCACGGGAACTGGCCGAGGCGTCCCCCAGCCCCGACGACGAGCCCACCGGGACCTGAAGGGCGAGGAGTGAAGTGCCCCAGGAGGGGAACACATGCAGACACGCCCGGCAGGGGTAACCGGGCGCCTGGCCGGAAGCCGGGAGCATTGACGCCGGTGTAGGCGACACATAGCCTATAAAGCCGATCGGGATAATCAGATTATCCTGCTTCCCCCGCACGTGCCCTCCGTGCAGAGGAGGTCCCCCGTGACACTTCCAGATTTTCTCGTGATCGGTGCCCCAAAAGCGGGCACCACAGCCCTCCACTCAGCGCTCTCCCGCCATCCAGGGCTGTTCATGTCCCCAGTCAAGGAGCCCAAGTTCTTCCTCACCGACGGCCCTCCCCCGGCCCGTGGCGGCGGCCCGGGCGACGTCCAGACCTACCGGGAGCACATCTGGCGGCGGGAGGACTACGAGGCCCTGTTCGCCGCGGCGCCCGCCGGCTCACTCTGCGGCGAGTCGACGCCCTTCTACCTCTACGACCATGCGGCGCAGCGCCGCATCCGGGCGCTCATCCCCCAGGCCAGGCTGATCGTGATCCTGCGTGACCCGGTGGAACGAGCGCACTCGAACTGGACGCACCTGTGGTCAGCGGGGCTGGAGCCGATCGGTGACTTCGTGCGCGCGTGCGCGGCGGAGGACGAGCGGGCCGCCGCGGGCTGGGCGGCGTTCTGGCACTACACCAGGCTCGGCCGCTACGGCGAGCAGCTCGATCATCTCTTCACGGTTTTCCCGCGGGACCAGGTGCTCATCCTGCGGTACCGGGCGCTGGTTGACGTCCCCCAGGCGGCCCTGGACGACATCTGCGGCTTCCTGGGGGTGCAGGAAGGGCTCATCGCCGAGGTGCCACGGGAGAACGTCACCGCTCACCCGGGCAGCTCCATCAGCCACCTGGCGGTGTCCACAGCGGTGCGTGCCGCCACGACATGGGGAAGGCACCTGCCAGCCAACGCCGGTGCCGCCATCACCAAGCCGCTGGAGCGGTTGCTGCAGCAGAACGCCCGCGAGCGCCAGCCCTTGACCTGGCAGCAGCGGCAGGCTGTGCTGCCCTACTTCGAGAACGACATCCGGCTGGTCGAGAAGGTCACCGAGGCGGATTTCGGCGACTGGCTGCAGCCACGGGAGAGATCGGGCGGGCTGGTCGGCAGCAGGCCGCCCGGGCAGTCGCAGGCCCGGAACGGCCAGCCCCGGCCCTGACGGCGAGCCCCGGCCCCGCCAGCGGGCCCCGCCAGCCGGCAGCCGGCCACAGCCTCCGGCAGCCAGCCCCGGCCCCGACAGCGGGCCCGGGCTAGCGGAGTTCTGTCCGGAGTTCGTGGGCGCCGTCGGGCCGGGTCATCTCGTAGTACAGCCGGTACCTGCCCTCACCCAGCGGGAGGATGTCCAGGTAGCGCAGCCCGCGTCCCGCGTATGGGGACTCGGCGGCCGGGCTGGTGCCCAGCGCGCCCAGCGCGGAAGGGTCGGTCCCCGTCGCGATCCCGGTGCGCTCCTCGTAGTTCTGGGCGGCGCTGGCCCGTCCGTCGTAGAACGCCACGACCGTCTCCCCAGCGTCGCATACCGCGCTGACCCTGGTCCCGCGGGAATCCCACTGGCCTGGCCGCCCGCTCAGTGCGGTCCCATGCCAGGTCCACTCCAGCCCGTCAGCGCTGGTGGCATAGTCGGTGACCATCTGGTCGGCCCCGTCGGGATCGGCCAGCGGGTGGCATGACGCCCACAGCTGCCACGCGCCATCGTGGAAGCGGATGACCGGGTCTTTCACCCCGGTCTTGGTATCGCCAGGAAGAACAACCACGCGCTCGCCGGCCCCGAACCGGGAGGGATGATCGGCCTCCAGGAGTTCGACGGCCCAGTGCTTGGTGCCCGGCGTGGCGCAGCTGAGGTAGAGCCGCCACCTCCCCGCCGGGGTACGCACCAGGCTGGGCCGCTCCAGGGACTCGGTTCCGACCTGCTCCCGGGTAATGGTCAGCAGGGTCTCGAACCGCGTTCCGCCGGCGGACCGCGCCACGGCCACGGCGTAACCACGGCCGGCGCCTACCGGCCGGCGCAGCCGGTAGGCCAGGTAGATCCCGTCGTCGCCGAGAGTGGCGGATGGCGCACCCGACCAGTACCCCGGGCCATCACCGGGCGGGCCGATGGCTAGCGTGGACTCTTCAGGACGGGGCAGGTACAGGAAAAATTCTCTATTATTCATGTCGGAATACTAAGCAAATCCAGTGACGTGTGGTCAGCGCTATTTCGAATTCACCCCGCCCAGCCGGCGGCAGTCTCACGTGTGACGTACCAGTAACTTATACCTGCCACGGAGCTTCTGTGGCAGGCTCACCGCGATTTGCATCAAGGGGCCAGTGATGCTGGAGGGAAGACTGCTCATTGACGCGCACGTCCACCCGGCCCGGCTGGACACCGTCAAGCCCGCCTGGCGGGCGTGGGCAGAGCAGTTCGGGCAGCCGGGCTGGCAATCAGTGTTCGACCGTGACGGGCGGGTCATCCCGGCAGCCCTCGATGAGCTGATGGACGCCGAGGGCGTCGACCACGCCATCCTGCTCTGTGAGTACAGCCCCAAGGCCACGGGGATCCAGCCGGTGGAGGACCTGCTGCCGCTGGTGGCGCACAACCCGGAGCGGTTCGCCTTCCTCGCCAACATCAACCCGCACCTGCATCACCCCATCGCCGGCGAGCTGGCGAGGCAGGTGGGGCTGGGCGCGGTAGGGCTCAAGGTGCACCCAGTGCACGGCGGGTTCTCGCCGGCGGACCCGATGCTGTATCCCGCGTACCAGGTCTGTGCGCAGGAAGGGCTGCCGGTGGTGGTGCACTGCGGTACGAGTTCCTTCCCGGGGTCTGACAACGCCATGGCAGCCCCGGACCTGCTGCTGCCGGTGCTGCGCGACTTCCCCGGGCTGACCCTGGTGCTGGCGCACGGCGGGAGGGGCTGGTGGTACGAGGCGGCGGCCACGCTCGCGCTGCTGCACGACAACGTGTGGATCGAGCTTTCCGGGCTGCCGCCGCACCGGCTCGCCGACTACTACTCCCGGTTCGGGCTGGACCGGCTGGCCCGCAAATTCATCTTCGGCACCGACTGGCCCGGTGTTCCCGGCATAGCGCGCAACGCCCGCGCTGTGGCCGCCCTGGGCCTTGGCGACGAAGTCCTGGCGGCGGTTCTGGGGCAAAACGCCCTGGCGGTCTACCAGCCGCGAGGGCCGCATCGTGCGTCAGGCGTTTGACGTATGGCCGGCGCACTGCCGAGACTGAAAAATGTCCGGCCGCAAAGGTAACGAGCATCCCCGGGTTGAGGCGGCACATGATGGCAGGCGCACCGGCGATCTCTTTCGCTACCGACCCCGGCCGCTACCGCCACCTGCGGCTGGAAACCGAGGGGGCGACCGGGCGGATCGTGCTGGCCTCTGACGAGAACGGCGGCGTCGCGGACGGCTACGAGCTCAAGCTCAACTCCTACGACCTCGGTGTGGACATCGAGCTGCACGACGCGGTGCAGCGGCTGCGGTTCGAGCACCCCGAGGTGCGCGCGGTCATCATCACCAGTGGCCTGGACAAGGTGTTCTGCGCCGGGGCCAACATCCGGATGCTGGCGCAGGCGGAGCACGCGTGGAAGGTGAACTTCTGCAAGTTCACCAACGAAACCCGGTGCGCCATCGAGGACGCTGGCAGGGACTCCGGCCAGGCCTACCTTGCGGCGGTCAACGGCAGCGCCGCCGGCGGCGGGTACGAGCTCGCGCTCGCCTGCGACGAGATCATCATGGTGGACGACGGCTCGGCGAGCATCTCCCTCCCCGAGGTGCCGCTGCTCGCCGTGCTGCCCGGCACCGGGGGGCTCACCCGGCTGGTGGACAAGCGCGGTGTCCGCCGGGACCTCGCCGACGTGCTCGCCACCCGCAGCGAGGGGGTGCGCGCGAAAACCGCGCTTGCCTGGGGGCTGGCCGACGAGATCGCCCCGCCCAGCCGGTTCACCGAAGCGGTGCGCGCCCGCGCCGAGGCAGCCGCGGCCCGGTCCAGCCGCCTGCCGGGCGGCCCCGGCATAACGCTCACCCCGCTGGAACGCGAGGCCACTGGCACCAGGATCGGGTACCAGCACGTGAGCGCCGACCTGGACCACGCGGCCGGCGTGGTCACCATCACCGTGCGCGGCCCCCGCGACAGCCCGCCGGCCGATCTGGCGGGCATGCATGCCCAGGGCGCCGCGTTCTGGCCGCTTGCCTTCGTGCGGGAACTCGACGACCTGATCCTGTGGCTCCGCACAAACGAAACCGGGCTGGGCACCTGGGTGATCAAGACCAGCGGCGACATTGACACGGTGCTCGCGTACGAGGACTTCATGGTCAGCGCCTTCGGCGAGGACTGGCTGGCTGCCGAGATCCACCACTTCACCAAGCGCGCCTTCAAACGGCTGGACGTGACCAGCCGCAGCCTCATCGCGCTCATTGAGCCGGGAAGCTGCTTCGCTGGCGGCCTGCTGGAGCTTGCCCTTGCCTGCGACCGCCAGTACATGCTCGAAGGCGAACCGGAAGATCCGGCCACGGGCGGGCCGGCGGCCGACCCCGCCGCTGTCGTGCTGACCGGGGCGAATTTCGGCGCCTTCCCGATGGGGAACGGGCTCAGCCGGATCGCCACCCGCTTCCAGGGTGACCCCGGCCGGGTGGCCAAACTGGAGCAGGAGAAACACCGGCGGATCGGGGCGGCCGAGACGCTGGAACTCGGGCTTGTCACCTTCGCCCCCGACGACCTTGACTGGGACGACGAGGTCCGGATCGCGCTGGAGGAACGCGGCTCCTTCAGCCCTGACGCCCTCACCGGGATGGAGGCCAACCTGCGGTTCGCCGGCCCGGAAACGCTGGAAACCAAGATCTTCGGCCGCCTCACTGCCTGGCAGAACTGGGTTTTCACCAGGCCGAACGCGTCTGGCCCCGACGGGGCACTGCGCCGTTACGGCACCGGGCAGCGGGCCGCGTTCGACCGGAAGCGAGCATGACATGTCGATCGACTACACCGACCGCATCCCCAACAACGTCAGCCTCTCCGACGACCGGCGGCTGCAGCGGGCGCTGGAGTCCTGGCAGCCCAGGTTCCTGCAGTGGTGGGGCGAGATGGGGCCCACGCTGCCGACCCAGGACGTCTACCTGCGCACCGCGGTGTCGGTCGGCCGGGAAGGATGGGCCAACTTCGGCCGGGTCAAGCTGCCCGAGTACCGCTGGGGCATTTTCCTCGCCGAGCGCGACCAGGACCGGCGGATCGCGTTCGGCCAGCACAAAGGCAAACCGGTGTGGCAGCAGGTGCCCGGTGAGCACCGGGCCGCGCTGCAGCGCCTGATCGTCGTGCAGGGAGACACCGAGCCCGCCTCGGTGGAGCAGCAGCGCCGCCTCGGCCTGACCGCCCCGAGCCTGTATGACCTGCGCAACCTGTTCCAGGTCAACGTGGAGGAAGGCCGGCACCTGTGGGCGATGGTGTACCTGCTGCACGCCCACTTCGGCCGGGCCGGCCGCGACGAGGCGGAAGCGCTGCTGCAGCGCCACTCCGGCAGCGACGACTCCCCCCGCATCCTCGGCGCGTTCAACGAGGAAACCCCGGACTGGCTGTCGTTCTTCATGTTCACCTACTTCACCGACCGGGACGGGAAGTACCAGCTCGGCACGCTCAAAGAGAGCGCGTTCGACCCGCTGTCGCGCACGTGTGAGTTCATGCTCAAGGAAGAGGCCCACCACATGTTCGTGGGCACCACCGGTATCGACCGTGTTGTCCAGCGCGCCGCGGAGCTTATGTGCGAGCACGACACCGACGACGTGACGCCGTTTGGCGGAATATCTCTGGCGGTCATCCAGAAGTACCTCAACTTCCACTACAGCGTCAGCCTGGATCTCTTCGGCGGGGAAACCTCCACCAATGTGGCCAATTACTTCACCGCCGGCCTGAAGGGGCGCTGGCAGGAGGAGCGCCGGGACGACGATCACGTCCTCACCGGGGCCATGACGGCACTGCCCCGCCCCGAGGGCGGCCGGATCGTTGAAGCGGAGTTGCCGGCGCTCACCGCGCTCAACCACGACCTGCGCGTCGCCTACATCGCCGACTGCCAGACCGGCGTCACCCGGTGGAACCGGATCCTGGCCAGCCACGGCATCAGCGGCCCCGGCCTGTACCTGCCTCACGTGGGGTTCAACCGGCAGGTCGGCGTGTTCGCCGGCTGCCACATCACCCCACGCGGGGAGGTCGTGGACGCCGCGACGTGGCAGGCGGGGCGGCCGTCCTGGCTGCCGACCCCGGCGGACAAGGCCCACGTCGAGTCGCTGATGCGGCCGGTGTATGAACCAGGAAAGATCGCGGCCTGGCTCGCCCCGCCACGCAACGGCATTAACGGCCAGCCGCTGGACTATACCTACGTCCGGTTCTGACGCTAGGTTTTACCCTGCGTCCGGTGCTGAGCCCCCGCTGTGGCCCCACCGTTTACCTGGTCGCCGGCCTGCTCAGGAAGTGATGCCATGCCCGTCTATGCGCTCGCCAACCTCGTCCCCGTCATTGACCCTGATGCCTTCGTCCATCCCGACGCCGTCGTGATCGGCTCGGTCGAACTCGCCGCCGGTGCCTCGGTCTGGCCCGGTGCGGTACTGCGCGGCGACCACGGGCTGATCCGGGTCGGGGGCCGTACCTCCGTCCAGGATGGCACCGTGATCCACACCACCCGGGAGTGGCCAACCCTGATCGGCGCCGACTGTGTCATCGGCCACCGGGCGCACCTTGAGGGATGCACGGTGGAGGATGGGTGCCTGATCGGGTCCGGCTCGCTGGTGCTCAACCGGTCGCAGGTCGGGGCCGGGTCGGTCGTAGCCGCGGCGGCGCTGGTCCGCGAGGACACGGTCGTGCCCCCGGGCGCGCTGGCCTTCGGCGTGCCCGCGGCCATCCGCGAGGGAGCCGGCCTCGACCAGCGGGAGTGGATCGCCGGGGCGGTGAAGACCTACCAGGGCCTCGCCGGCCAGCACCGGGCGGGCACCCGCCGCATCCATCTCTGACCTGGGTATGGGTCTGACATGGCAGAGTCATCCGAGCTGGGCGGGCGCTGCGATGCCCTCGTCGTGGGCGCCGGTGTGTCCGGCCTGACCACCGCAGTCTGCCTCGCCGAAGCCGGGCTGCGGGTGACGGTCAAGGCCGCCCAGCCACCGCAGCACACGACGTCCGCGGTCGCGGGTGCCATCTGGGGGCCGCACCTGGTCGAATCCAGTGAGCGGGCCACCCGGTGGGGCAGCGAAACCATGACCGTGCTGGCCGGACTCGCCGCCGACCCCGCGACGGGGGTACGGCCCGCGGCTGGTGTGGTGGCCGTCCGGGGCACCGCGGAGGGCTCCGCCACGGAGGCAGCCCCCGCCACGGGGCCTGGCTCCCCTGCCGGGACTGCCCCGGTTGCCGGCACTGCCTCGGTTGCCGGCACTGCCTCGGTTGCCGGCACTGCCTCGGTTGCCGGCACTGCCTCGGTTGCCGGGAATGACATGGGAGCGGCGGCTCTCGCACCTGACTGGCTGACTGGCCTTCCGGGATTTCGCGAGTGCGACCCGGCGGACCTGGCAGCCGGATTTGCCCGCGGCTGGCGTTTCACCGCCCCGCTGGTGCACATGCCCACCTATCTCAGCTACCTGCAGGGCAGGCTCGAGAACGCCGGCGGCCGGGTGGAGGCCGGCACGGTGATCTCACTGGCGGGCGCGGCCCGCGAGTGCGCTGCCCATGCGGTGGTGAACTGCACCGGGGCCGGCGCGCACGGCCTCGTCCCCGACCCGGCGGTGACGCCGGTCCGGGGCCAGATCGTGATCGCCGAAAACCCGGGGCTCAGCGAGTTCTTCATCGGGTTCCCGGATGAGTCGTCGGAACTGGTCTATGTGTTCCCGCATGGGGACACCGTGGTCCTCGGCGGCACCGCCGTTCAGGATGATTGGAACACCGAGCCTTATCCCGCCGTGGCCGGCCGGATCGTGCGCGACTGCGTTGCGGTCGAGCCCCGGCTGCGGGAGGCCCGGATTCTCGGTCACCGTGTGGGGCTGCGGCCGGTCCGGCCCCTGGTCCGGCTGGAAGCCGAGCGGTCAGGCGGCGCGCAAGCGCCGGATCAGCCGCTGGTGGTCCACAACTACGGGCACGGCGGGGCCGGGATCACGCTGTCCTGGGGCTGCGCCCGGGACGCGGCCAGGCTGGTCGCCGCCGGGCTCAGAGTCCGGGAAAGACCGCGCGCGCCCGGTCCAGCAGCGCGCCGTCCCCACTGACCTCAGCCGGTGGGGTGTGAGCGGGGTCGAGCCGCCCATAGACCAGCCGCAGCAGCGCTTCGGTGGGCAGCCTGAGTTTCCCGGCCAGGGGCTCCCCGGCGCCGTCCTCAGGCCAGGGTGCCAGCGTCACTGCATCCGCGACCTCCAGCAGGAAGTCCACGTCCGGGAAGTGGCCGGCCAGGCGGGCGCGGAACGTTTCACCGGCAGGCTTGCCAACCCTCTGCGCGATCCAGGGCAAGAACCCGTGGAGCAGGGCAACGGCGTCCGGCGCCACAACGGCAGCCGGGTCGATGGCCACCGCCACGTCCCAGGTGTGCACGGCGTGCTCACCGAGACGGACCCGCACCAGCCCGGCAGCATCAAGCTTCATGCCGAAGAAATCGAGGGTGATCGCCGCGAGTTCCGCATCGCTCAGTTTCTCCAGGCGGCTGATGTAAGCGTTGTCGGCGGGCAGGCAGTCCGCCGCCTGCTGCGCCGGGTTTTTCGCGTTCCAGGCGTCCCAGATGGGCGGGAACGTGCTTGGGTCGACGGCCGCGCCCCCCGACAGGGCCGCTTCGAAGAACTGCAAAGCGATCTCTGCCCCGCTGCCGAGATGCGAGAGGACCTGGGCGATGGTCCATTCGCTGTCATAGGACGGTGCGGTGAGCCGCTCCGGGTTGAGCGCGAAACGTCAGGCCAGTGGCACCAGCGCGTCGGCCAGCGGCGTGAGGATGGCAGGATCGGCTGCCAGCGGCAGGTTCATGATCGCGAGGTCGGCGCCGGCTTCGCGGTAGGCCGAGGCCGTTGCGGCCGCCTCGGCGATTCCGCCCGGCCCGTCCACCCGGATGTTCACCGAGCAGGTGATCTCGCCCGGGTCACGGCCGAGTGAGCCGCAGTGCTCCACCAGGGTCTGCTTGAGGCTGAGCCATTGCTCGGCGCTGTCGGTGAGGGCGGTGCGGGTCCTGCCGCGGCCGCCGATGGTGACCGGGGGATGTGGCCGCTGGACCGGCTTGGGCTCGCAGCGCGCCCCGGTCAGCCGCACGTACCGGCCACCGAAAGTGGTTGTTTCCTGGCTGAGCAGCCTGACGACGGACTCCACGCCTTCGTCGAAGCGGTCGAACCGCTCGCGCAGCGGCGGCAGGTCGTCGTCGGCTGCCCGCCACACCTCACGCAGCTGCGCCCACGTCGTGTGCTCGGGCCGGGTCTTGATAGCGAAGCGCACGGGCCTCTCCTCGCGTCTCGGGTGCCGTTGCCTCTCCTTGCCTGTGACGACCTTAGGGTGAGGGCATGAGGATCGGTTTCGGCGCCCCGGTCTCGGGCGCATGGGCTACCCCGGACAACCTGGCCAGCTTCGCCGTCAAGGCGGAATCGGCCGGGTACGCGTCGCTGTGGACGTTCCAGCGGCTGCTGGTCCCCGAGGGTTCCGCCATGGAGCCCGTCTACCACAGTGTGCTGGACCCGACGGTCACGCTCGGGTACCTGGCGGCGCTCACCTCGCAGATCAGGCTGGGCGTGGCGGTGGTGAACATGCCGTACCTGTCCCCCGCCTACCTGGCCAAGCAGGCCGCCACGGTGGACGTGCTGTCGCACGGGCGGCTCGACCTAGGGCTCGGGCTCGGCTGGATGCCGGAGGAGTTCGCCGCCACCGGCGGCATCATGGGAAGGCGCGGCGCCCGCACCGGTGAGTACATCGCCCTGATGCGCCGGATGTGGGCCGGCGGGGTGACAGGGTTCTCGGGCGAGTTCTACTCGGTGCCATCCGGCCGGGTGGCGCCGCTGCCAGTGCAGCGACCGGGTCCTCCGGTACTGCTCGGCGGGATGGTGCCCCGTGCCCTGGAACGTGTCGGCAGGTTCGCTGACGGCTGGATCACCTCCAGCCGGGCCGACCTGTCGCGGATTGGTGAGGGGATCGCGGTGATCCGGGCCGCCGCGCGGGAAGCTGGCCGGGATCCCAGCCAGATCCGGGTCATCTGCCGGGGCGTGGTCCGGCCGGGCACCCCGGTGAGAGTCCCCGAGGGCGGTGGCCGGGTGCTGCTCTCGGGGGGCTGGGAGGACATCCGGGCGGACACCGAGTGGCTGTCCGAGCAGGGGGTCACCGAGGTCTTCTACGACCTGAACTGGGATCCGCTGGTCGGCTCGCCGGATGCCGACCCGGTTGGCGCCTCGGCCCGGGCAGCGGAGATCCTGGCGGAGCTCGCGCCCCGCGGCTAGCCGGGGGGATCGTCAGCGACGGGCCCCGCGCGGTAGGCGATCGCGGCGGCTTCCGTCCGGCTGGACGCCCCGAGCTTGCCCAGGATGTTGGACACGTGCACGCTCGCCGTCTTCGGCGCGATGAACAGCGCCGCCGCGATCTCCCGGTTGCTGCGCCCCTCGGCGAGCAGCCGCAGCACCTCGCGTTCCCTGGCGGTGAGCGCCGCGAGCGGGCCGGGCGGCTGGTAGCCGGAACGCCGCGGCCCGAGCCGGGCCCGCCGGGCCAGGTCGGCAAGCGCGCCCTGCAAGGGGCTGGCACCGAGCCTTTCCGCTGTCTCGCTCGCCTGTTCCCACTCGTGCTGTGCTTCGTCCCGGCGGCCCGCTTCCGTCAGTGCCTCCGCCAGCCGCCAGCGGGCCCGGGCGGTCTCATAAACAAAGCCCGGGCCAAACGTCTCCACCACCGACTGCCACGCCGCCGGGTCGTTGTCCCCCTGGGCGCGCCGCCATTCGGCCTCCGCCCGGGCCAGCCAGCCCCGCCCGTCGATGCCCAGCACGAAGTTCGGCAGGCGCGGGTGGCTGGCCCCCTCGCGGGCGGCATCGATCAGCTCCCGGGCCCCCTCGACTTCGGCGCGCGCGCCATCCGGGTTGCCAGTGGCCCGGGCAAGCGCGGCCCGGTCGGCGTGGGCGGCCAGCCCCACCGCGGCAACCCTGATCGCCTGCGGTGCGTAGCCCTTGTCATGCGACAGCATGGCCAGGGCGGCACGGGCCTCACGCAGTGCCCCGCCGGTGTCCCCCCGCCAGAGCGCATGTTCGGCGAGCAGCCCGCGCGCCACGTAGCCAGCGAACCGGTCGGCGTCCCAGAACGGCTCCAGCCAGGGCCGCCGGTCCCCGACCACCGGGCTGCCCCGGGCGACATCGAGGAACAGCGCCATGGCTGAAAGCCGGGCCTCGGCCATGGTGGTGACCCGGACCGCGAACCCGTCCGCGAGTTCCTGCGCGTGCTCCCAGCAGCCGTCGGCGAAGTGCGCCAGGTAGTGCAGGTACTGCAGGTCCAGGCCGTAGGGGGCGAGGCCGAGCCCGCTCTCCCCGGCGCGCTGGACACCCTCGTGGGCGATGTGGGCCGCGGGCCCGAGGTCGCCGCGCTCCAGCTGGTAGCGGGCGAGCTGGAACGCTGCCCGCAGCTCCACGCCGAGCACGCGGGCCTCCTGCGCCTGGCGGTAGGCGAGCTTGAACTGCCGGATCGTATCGGCTACCCGTCCTTGGCGTTCGGCGAGCAGCCCGAGAGTCACAAGCGCGTCGGCCTCCACCCACGGCGCGCCGGCCGAGCGGGCAGCGGTCCGTGCCTGCCGCGCCCACTTCGCGGCCGCCGGCTCGTCCCCCTCATACATCAGGGTCTGGGCGTAGGTGGCGAGTGCCCGCGCCCGTTCCCACGTCGGCGGGTCTTCCGGCATCGCCAGCACCCCCGCGTGAGCGGCCTCGACCGCCTCCCGGCGGGGAGCTTCGGTTTCCAGCAGGTAATACGCGAGCCGTTCGCCCACGCGGCAGACGAGCGCCGGGTTGCCGGAATCGCCGAGGAGTTCCCGCAGCCGCCGGAACTTGTGCACCGCACGCGTCACGTCACCGCTGGCGCCGGTGCTGGTAGCTGAGCGGAACGCCAGCTTGCCCCGGCTCATCCCGGCAAGTTCCTCCGGCTCGCTGACCCGTTCCCACAGCTCCAGCGCCTGGTCGAAGTGCCGGTGTGCCTCGGCTGGCGCCGCCAGGCGCTCGGCTTCCTCGCCCGCCTGCACCGAGGCGGTGAAGGCCCCGGTGATGTCGTGGCTGGCCAGGCGGTGCTGAGCGAGTTCGGCGGCAGTGCCGGGCACGCTGGCAAGCCGGGCCCCATCGGCCAGCAGGTCGGCGAACCTGGCGTGCAGGCGGGTCCTCTCCCCCGGCATCAGGTCAGCGTAAATGGCCTCCCGGATCAGCGCGTGGCGGAAGGCGTACCCCGCTGTGCCGTCGGGAACCAGCAACTGCTGGGCGACCGATTCCCTGATCGCCTCGTCGTAGTCGGCCGCGGCGAGCCCGGAGGATTCCCGGATGATGTCGTCCTCCATCCGGCGGCCCGCGACCGCCGCTGCCCGCAGCACCTGCTGCGCGTGCGGGGAGACCCGCTCGAACCTGGCCAGCAGCAGCGACGCCAGCCCGGACGGCAAGGCGGCCAGCCCGGCCGGCAGGGGGCCAGCATCGGCCGGCGGGCCGGGGCGTTCTTCCGCCGCCGCCAGCAGTTCTTCGCCGTAGTAGGGGTTCCCTTCCGCCCGGGTGATCATCTGCTTGAGCGCTGCCACGTCAAGCGGGGCCGGTGACAGCGCGCTCAGGTGGTCGGCCATGGCTTCGTCGGGCAGCGGGCCGAGCGCGATCGAGGTCACGGTCGGCAGCCTGAGCAGTTCCGTGACCACAGGCCGTAGCGGATGACGGCGGTGCAGGTCATCGGTGCGGTACGTGGCCACGGCCGCGACTCGTTCCCGGTGCAGCACCCGGCTCAGGAATGTGACCAGGTCCCGGGTGGAGCGGTCGGCCCAGTGCAGGTCCTCGAGCACGACCAGGACCGGGCGGGCTTCGGCCAGTTCGGTGAGCATCCCCAGCACCGCGCCGAACAGCTGCTGCTGAGCGAGACCAGGCAGGTCGGCGTGTGGCTCCTCGCCGCCCCGGTCTGGCAGCAGCCGGCCAAGCACCGGGCGCGCGGCAATCGCGTCGAGGAGAAGCCTGTCGGCGCCGGGCGCCGCGGTAGCCTCCCGCAGCGCGTCGGCGAGCGGCAGATAGGGGATGCTGTCCCCCAGTTCGGCGCAGCGGCCGGACAGCACCGTGAAACCCCGGCTCGCGGCCGCTGCCTCCAGTTCCATGACGAGCCTGGTCTTGCCCACCCCGGCGTCCCCGCCGATCAGGGCCTGCGCGGGCTGGCCAGCCGCGGCGGCGTCGAGCAGGCCGAGCAGGCGGTGCAGCTCACCGTCCCTGCCCACCAGCCGGTCACCAGATACCCGCAACATGAGAACAAGTATTACCTGCGGGACTGACATTTCGTGACTGAGTTATGTCCGCGCCCGCCGTCCATGGTGGTGGCCCGGCACTTCGTGACCGCGGAATCTTGCCGCCGCTCGGTGGAGTCACGGCAGGACGGGTAGGGAAGTCGCTGGAACCGGGGTGGGGGGACGTGCCCGCACCCCGGTTGAGCGACCGCGCAATTGCGTACGTGGGGAGGCCCGTAATCGGGTAAGAAAGCTTTCAGGCGGGGCCGGTTGGGCGCATCCGGGAGGAGATGGAGCCGCATGGACACCGAGGCAGCTGTGTCCTATCAGGCTGCGGTGCCGGGCACGCCCGTGCTCACCCGGTCGGGAAAGGAGATCGGCACGCTTGAGCATGTGCTTGAGGTGCCCGGCCGCGACACGTTCGACGGGATCGTGGTCGCCACCGACTGGGGCCTGCGCTTCATCCCTGCCGAGCAGGTGGAAGCTTTCACCGTCCTGAACGTCCGGTGCCGGCTGGATGACGGGCAGGCGGCCCGGCTGCCCCCGCCCCATGGCACGGCCGTGTACACGGTGAGCGCACTCGACGAGATCGGCGCGTCCCTGGACGAGCGGCTTGGCCAGATGTTCCGGCGGCCCCACTGGATGAAGGACTGAAGCGCGCCGCACCCAGGCGGCTCGTGACCGATGTGCCGGGTGTGCGCTATCCTTCCCGGCATGAGTACGAACTCCTCCCCCAGCGGCGCGCCGGAGGCGTGCCGGGCCAGCCTCGTGCCGGGCAAGCCTTCGCTTGACGGCATCGAGGACACGTGGTCTCGCCGGTGGGAAGACTCGTCCGTAGTACAAGTTTGACCGTTCCAAGTCCCGGGGCGACGTCTTCGCCATCGACACTCCCCCGCTGACGGTCAGCGGGAAGCTCCACATCGGGCACGTCTTCTCCTTCACGCAGACCGACACGGTCGCGCGGTTCCAGCGCATGCGCGGCAAGGAAGTGTTCTACCCGATCGGGTGGGACGACAACGGGCTGCCCACCGAGCGCCGGGTGCAGAACTACTTCCACGTTCGCTGCGACCCCTCGCTCCCCTATGACCCGGCGTTCGTCCCGCCAGCCAGCCCTGGGACGAAACCGGCCCCCTGCTCCCGGCGCAACTTCGTGGAGTTGTGCCGGCGCCTCACCGACCTGGATGAGCAGGCGTTCGAGGAGGTGTGGCGCCGCCTCGGGCTGTCGGTGGACTGGTCCACGATGTACCAGACCATCGACGAGGGCGCGCGAACGATCTCGCAACGGGCCTTCCTGCGCAACCTTGCGCGGGGCGAGGCCTACCTTGCCCAGGCGCCGACCCTGTGGGACGTGACCTTCCAGACGGCGGTCGCCCAGGCCGAGGTCGAGGACCGGGAGGTCGACGGCGCGTACTACCGGATCACTTTCCACGGCCCGGACGGCGAACCCACCCTCGTGGCCACGACCCGCCCGGAACTGCTCCCGGCCTGCGTGGCGCTGGTCGCGCACCCCACGGACAAGCGGTACGCCAGGCTGATCGGCACGACCGTGCGCTCTCCGCTGTTCGGGGTGGAGGTCCCGGTCCTGGCGCACCGGCTCGCGGACCCGGGCAAGGGCACCGGGATCGTCATGGTCTGCACGTTCGGCGACAGCAACGACGTCACCTGGTGGCGCGAGCTGGACCTGCCAGCACGCCCGGTGATGGGCCGCGACGGCAGGCTGGTCCCCGCCCCTCCCCCGGCGATCACCAGCCGGGCCGGGCGCGCCGCGTACCGGCACATCGCGGGAGAGACGGCGAAGGCTGCGAGGAAACGCATCGCCGCCATGCTGCGAGAGTCGGCGGAACTGCGCGGAGATCCCGAGCCGGTCCGGCACCCGGTGAACTTCTACGAGAGGGGAACCCAGCCGCTGGAGATCGTCACCAGCCGGCAGTGGTACCTGCGCAACGGCGGCCGCGACCCGCACCTTCGGGAAACCCTGCTCGCCCGTGGCCGGGAACTCTCCTGGCATCCCCCGCACATGCGGGGGCGGTACGAGAACTGGGTCAACGGCCTGGCGGGAGACTGGCTGGTCAGCCGGCAGCGCTTCTTCGGCGTGCCGGTCCCGGTCTGGTACGCCCTCGACGATGAGGGCAAGCCGCGCTACGACGCGCCCATCCTGCCAGCCGACGCCAGCCTGCCGGTGGACCCGGCGGCGGACGCCGCTCCTGGCTACGACGAGGGGCAGCGCGGCAAGCCGGGCGGCTTCACCGGCGACCCCGACGTCATGGACACGTGGGCGACGTCGTCGCTCACCCCGCAGATCGCCGCCCGCTGGACCCTGGACGGCGACCTGTCCGACCGGGTGTTCCCGATGGACATGCGGCCGCAGGCACACGAGATCATCCGGACCTGGCTGTTCTGTGCCACGCTCCGCTCGCATGCCGAGTTCGGCGCGCTGCCGTGGCGGCACGCGGCGATCTCCGGCTGGGTGCTCGACCCGGACCGCAAGAAGATGTCCAAGTCGGCGGGGAACGTGGTCACCCCGATGGACTCGCTGCGCAGCTACGGCAGCGACGCGGTCCGCTACTGGGCCGCAAGCGGCCGGCTCGGCACGGACACCGCCTTCGACCCCGCCCAGCTACGTGTCGGCCGGCGTTTGGCAATAAAAATCCTCAACGCGAGCCGTTTCGTGCTGGGGCTCGCCCCGCCGGACAATGCGGATGGTGATCCCGCCGGGGGGGCGCCGGTCATCGGCGAACCCCTCGACGCGGCCATGCTGAGCCGCCTGGCCGAGGTGATCGGCCGGTGCACCGTAGCGTTCGGGGAGTTCGACCACACCGGGGCATTGGCGGCGGCAGAGGAGTTTTTCTGGTTCTTCTGCGACGACTACCTGGAACTGGTCAAGGGCCGGGCGTATGGGGAGCGCGGGGAGGCACCAGCCCGTTCGGCGCAGGCGGCGCTGAGGATCGCGCTCTCGGCGGTGCTCCGGCTGTTCGCACCCTTCCTGCCATTCGTCACCGAGGAAGTGTGGTCGTGGTGGCAGGAGGGCTCGGTGCACCGTGCCGCCTGGCCCGGCCCAGCCGAAGTGCTGGCCGCGGCGACCGTGAGCGCGGAACCCACCATGCTGGGTATCGCCTCGGGGGCGATCGCGGCCATCCGGGGCGCGAAGTCAGGCGCCCGGCTGTCCATGCGGGCGCCGGTTCGCACGCTGGTGGTGTCGGGTCAACGGGCTCACCTGGACACGGTGATGTCCATCCTGCCCGATGTCGCCTCGGCGGGGCGGGTGGAGCACACCGAACTGAAGTTCTGCGACCGCGACGAGCCCAGCTACCAAGTCAGTCTCCGAAACCGGCTCACTCCTCCGCTGGGTCCGCTGTGAGCAGGCTGATCCACTCGTCAGCCGGGTCTGGCGGAGGCGGCAGGTCGATCGGCGGCGGATGCCGCCGGCTGGCTCCGTCCTCTGTCCGGTGCGCCAGTTCGGTGCTGTCTTCGGGTGGCGTTTTGTGGTTGCCGGGCCCGTCCGGCTGTGCCCAGTTCCGCGCAGACTCCACGGGGGGGACCGGTCGTGGGTCCGGGATCTCCCGTTCCCTGGCGGCGATATCCAGCAGGGGCGGCCCGGGCCAGCGGTCTCCCACGTCCGGGGTAGCCGCTGGCACCCACGTCCCGGCCTTTGAGCCTGCGACCAGCCGGTCCCAGTCCGAAGCCGCGTCCTTGGTCCGCGACTTCGGCCACTGGGGCCCTTCCGTGGTCGTTCGGGCTGTCGAGGTGGGTGGTGAGTGTTCCACGGATGCCGCCGGCCACAGCGGTCCGGAATCGTGGCTGGGCTGCTTCGGCCACAGCGGATCGGAATCTTCGCGGAGTTCCGCGAGCCACTTCAGCGTGATGTCATCGCTGGACTCCCGGGACAGGTCCGGCGGCACCCCGCCTGATTCGGCCGCAGGCTCAGGCTGTTGCTCCGCACGCGGGGATTCACCCGCGGACAGCGGGCCCGAATCTGGCGGGGATTCATCCAGTGGCAGCGGCCCCGAATCATGCCGTGACTCACTCGGCGGCAGCGGCCCCGAATCATGCCGTGACTCACTCGGCGGCAGCGGCCCGGAATCATGCCGTGACTCACTCGGCGGCAGCGGCTCCAGGTCATCGCTGGGCTTGCTGGGCGCTTCCGCTGCTGAGCCCTTGTCCGGTTCAGCGGACGGGGGCCGCGCCGGGTCGTCCGGCGAGGTTCCTGGCCACAGCGGGCCGGAGTCCAACCGCAACTCACCCGACCACACCGGCCCCGAATCGCGCTGCGGCTCATCCGGTGACAGCCGGCCGGAGTCGAGGCGCAGCTCACCCGACCACACCGGCCCCGAAGAGTGCTGCGGCTCACCCGACCACGACGACCCCAGTGCGTCAGTGGACTCGCTGGCCGATGCCGGTGCCGAGTCATTCCCCGGCCCGGCGGGATCCCCGGGGGCTGGTGCGTCCTGTGGGACTTCACCGAACCACCTCGTTTCGGCCGCGTCACCGGAACCGCCGGACCACCGTGTCTCCTGATCAGAGCCGGCTTCCCCGAGCCAGCCCGAGCCATTGCTTTCGCTCGGAAGGTCGGACCATCGCGGATCGGGATCCTTCGGCAGCGTGAGCGCCCAGTCAGCGGCGCCGTTCCGAGCCGGCTCACCCGCCCGGTGCGGATCCGTTTCTGATGGCGGGGCAGCGGCCCCGCCGAGGGTGTCCGCTTCGCCCGGTTCCCCGGCCGGGCCCACATCATCGTCGGCCGCCCCCTCGCCGGGCCACCCCGCTGCCGCCTCGCCGGGCCGCTCCGTGTCCGCCTCGCCGGGCCACCCCGCTGCCGCCTCGCCGAGCTGCTCCGTGACTGCCTCATCGCGCCACCCCGCTGCCGCCTCACCGAGCTGCTCCGTGACCGGTTCGTCGTGCTGCTCGGTGTCCGCCTCGTCGTGCTGCTCGGCTACTGCTTCGTCACGCCGCTCAGCCGCCATCCTGGCCAGCCGTGCCGACCATCCCCGTTCGATGAGCAGATCGCTGAAACTGACCCGGAACCCCGGGCCCTCCGGCGCGGCGCACATGATCCCCGCCAGCACCGCCCGGCCGGGCGGCAAATAGACCAGCGCCGCCAGCTCCGGCGGGCCGCCGGCGACCAGGTAGCGGACTTCCACCGCGTCCCCCCGCCGCGACGCACGAAGCGTGATCTCTTCCATCCAGTCCGGCAGGTCGGTGACCATCCAGCTGGACCGTCCCAGGGTCAGCACGGTACTCAGGCGTGGCCGTCCCTCGAAGAACTCCACCCCGGTCTTCAGCCACACCCGCTCCTCGATCCGGAGCATGATCCCCGCCTGGTCGTACTGGGAGCCAAAGGCGCCACGGACGCATACGGTCACGTCCACGTCGCCTTCGTGCTCCTCCCCGTACACGTGGCCGCTGTCGTGGATGTACCCGTAACCGGTTTCACGCCAGAAGTCCGTGCCCGGATCGACGCTGACTGAGAGCACATCTCCCGTGCGCTGCCAGCTGGCAGGCTCATTCAGCCACTTCATGGTCGTCCTCCGGGTGTCTATATGTAGACGGTAGCGTCATCTGGCCGCGAGGTACCCTCAGCCGCATGGACAAGGTCGAGCGAACTGAGGCTGAGTGGCGCGAGCAGCTGACGCCCGAGGAATACAAGGTGCTGCGCGAGGCAGGGACCGAGGCGCCGTGGACGGGTGAGTACACCGATACCAAGACCGAAGGCGTCTACCGCTGCCGTGCCTGCGGGGCGGAGCTGTTCCGGTCCCGCGAGAAATTCGAATCCCATTGCGGCTGGCCGAGTTTCTACACTCCCGCCAGCGACGACGCCGTGGTGCTGCTGGAGGACCGTTCGCTCGGCACGGTCAGGACCGAGGTCCGCTGCGCACGGTGCGATTCCCATCTCGGGCACGTGTTCGAGGGCGAGGGCTACCAGGTGCCCACCGACCAGCGCTGGTGCATCAACTCCGTCTCACTCACCCTGGAACCCGGGGCGGACCGGTAAGCAAGCCGGCGCAGGTGTAGCCTCCCACGTCGGGAATCCTGGTCGCATGTCCCGAAGACGAGAGGATGATGCACACATCATGGACAACGAACCTGCCATCTCCTACGAAGCCGCGACGCCCGGCACACTGGTCTTCACCAGCGACGGCGTGGAGATAGGCGCGCTTGAGCATGTGCTCAAGGTGGAGGAGTTCGACCTGTTCGACGGCATCGTGGTCGCCACCGACGGCGGGCTGCGCTTCATCGACGCGGACCAGATCGAGGTCATCACCGCGGCCTATATCCGCTCCACCATTGACCGGGCGCACGCCGCCCTGCTGCCGGCCCCGGACGGGCCGCCGGTGTACCGGGTGAACGCGCTAGCCGACGTCGGCGGTTCGGTACACGACCGGCTGGGCCGGCTGTTCCACCGTCCGCACTGGGTCAGGAAACAGGATTAGCCAGGCGGACTGATCACCGGCCCACGGCAGTTCGCCGGTCTCGAAGGCGAGGACGTCCCGGGCCGTGATCATGGGATAGGTGGGGCGCGCACCCCACCAAATCCTTGATCACAGCGTCAGGGCTGCGAACGGCAGAACTCCGGTGCGTTAGCGGGCCAGCGGGGCGGCCCGCCCGCGGCCCACTGGAGCACGCTGGCGGCGAACGCCTCGCCGGTGCGGCGGAACATTTCCGTGGTCAGCCCGGCGACGTGCGGGGTCGCGAGCACGTTTTGGTGGCGAAGCAGGGCCGAGCCGGGGTCGGCGGGCTCGGTTGCGTGCACGTCCAGGCCCGCACCGCCCACCTGCCCCGATTCCAGCGCCGCGAGCAGCGCCGCCTCGTCCACCAGGGCGCCGCGCGCGACGTTGACGAACAGTGCCCCGGGCTTCATCCGGGCGAACTCGCCCGGCCCGAACAGCCCGGAGTTGTGCCCGTCGAACATGGCACAGCAGATCACCGCGTCGGCCGCCGCCAGCAACTGGTGCATTCCGCCCGGCCCGCCGACCTGGCTGACCACGTCCGGGCCGCCGAGATCGGGATGGGCACGCACGCCGGTCAGCCGGGCGCCGAACGGGGCCAGCCGGCGCGCCACCGCGGTCCCGATGGCCCGCAGGCCGACGATCACCACGGTCATGCCGAGCAGCGACCCGCCCGCTGGGCGTTCCATCCACCGCCGTTCCGTGAGTGCCGCCCGCGCCTCGTCCAGCCGCTTCACCAGGGCAAGAAGATGCAAAACGGCAAGCTCCGCCACACTGTCGGCATTGCCGCCAGTGTCCCCGGGCACCCGGCCAACCCACACGCCGAGTTCGGTGGCACGGCCGATGTCCACGCGGTCCAGCCCCACCCCGAACTGGTGCACCAGCCCGAAGCGGCCCGCAGCCAGCACATCAATCCCGATGGCCGCCCCGAACGGGCACACCACATCCACTCCGCCGAGGTGGGCCATCACGTCGGCGGGGCGGCAGGTGTCTATCTGCCAGCCGGGAAGCAGCGGCGCGAGCCTGGTCCATGGCAGTTCCCGGGCGAACCACTCCCGCCCGAAGAGCAGTTTCACGGCTAGAGCAGTCTCACGGCAGTGACGCGATCAGTTCCCTGACCGGCTTGCGGCGCCCGGTGTAAAACGGCGTCTCGGCGCGGGTGTGGCGCCGGGCCGCTGCCCCGCGCAGGTGCCGCATGAGGTCCAGGATGCGGTGCAGTTCGTCGGCCTCGAAGGCAAGCATCCACTCGTAGTCGTTCAGCGCGAAGCAGGCCACGGTGTTGGCCCGCACGTCCGGGTAGTCCCTGGCCATCATGCCGTGCTCGGCGAGCATGGCCCGGCGCTCGGCCGGGTCGAGCAGGTACCACTCGTAGGAGCGGACGAACGGGTACACGCACACGTAGGCGCGTGGTTCCTCGCCAGCCAGGAATGCGGGGATGTGGCCCTTGTTGAACTCGGCTGGCCGGTGCAGGGCCATCACCGACCACACCGGCTCGCTGGCCCGGCCCAGCCGGGTGCGCCGGAAACGCGCGTACTGTTCCTGAAGGTCATCCGGGCTCGGAGAGATCCACCAGAACATGTAGTCCGCGTCCGCCCGGAGCCCCTGCACGTCGTAGCAGCCCCGGGTGGTGATCCCCTTGCCCGCTGCCTGGTCGAGGAAGCCCGCCAGCTCCGCCGCCGCCCCGTCCCGGCCCGCCGGCCCGGCGTCCAGCACGGACCGGTCGCTTACCCGGAACACCGACCACATCGTGTAGCGGATCAGTTCGTTCAGGTCGCGGGGGCGCGGCCGCTGCCCGGCCGCCGTGTCGTCGTTGCCTGCCATACCTTCATTCTCCGGCATCGGTGTCCGTGTGGGTCCCCGCCTGCTTGCGGGGTCTGGCCTGGCGGGCGCTACGACCGGGCGACCGGTGGGCGTTCCCGCTCCCTGAGAAGGTATGCGGTAATTTGGCCGGCCGCCTGCTTGGCCGTGGCTATGCATGCGGGGATGCCAACCCCGTCATAGGCCGCGCCGCACACGGCGAGCCCTGGCTGTCCCGCCACCGCGGCCCGGATGCTGGCTACCCGGTCCAGGTGGCCGACCGTGTACTGGGGCAGCCCGCCGCCCCACCGCGACACCCGCGTGTCTGCCGGCGCGCCGCGGACGCCGGTGGCCGCTGCCAGTTCGGTCGCCGCGATCCGCGCCAGTTCGGTGTCGCCGGCGTGGAGAACCTGTTCCTCGCCGATCCGGCCCAGCGAGCACCGGACGATCACGGTGCCGGTGCCGTCCCGCAGGTGCGGCCACTTCACCGAGGAGAACGTGACCGCCTTCACCGGCCGCCCGTCCGCGGCTGGCACCAGGTAGCCGCTGCCGTCAAGCGGGCGGGGGAAGGCCGTGCCCGGGTAGGCCAGGGTGACGATGGCCATGCTCGCGTAGCCGATCTCCCCGAGGGCCACCGACGCGGCGGTCGCGCCGGGCACTCCGGAAAGCAGCCTGGCGGCTGGGCGGGCAGGGACGGCCAGCACGACCGCGTCCGCATCCAGGTAGTCCGGGTCGTGCGCCGACCCAACGGTGAGGCGCCATCCTGAGGTGGTGCGGGCGAGTTCACGCACCATTGCGCCGGTACGCACGGTCGCGCCGGAGGCCGTCACCAGGGCCGCGGGGAGCGTGCCCAGGCCACCGGTGAGCGTGGTGAAAACGCCCGGCGGCGGTGTGCCTGGTGCCGGGTGCCGCGCCGGGGGCAGCAGCCTGCCCGCGGCCTCGGCCAGCGACGCGTGGTAGCGGGATTCCCGCGCCAGGGGCGCCAGCGTCGCCTCGAATGAGAGGTCTTCCGGCCGTCCCGCGTACACCCCGCCCAGCATGGGGTCGACCAGCCGCTCCACCACCTCGCGCCCGAAGCGGGCCCCCACGTGCTCGGCCACCGGGACGTCGGCCTGGCGCCCCGTGGCGGGGAGTTCGAGGTCCTGCCGGGCCCGGGCGATACCCGCTGCTGACAGCAGCCCGGAGCGGGCAAGCTCATCAAGGTCGGCCGGCACACCAAGGAACTGGCGGCGCGGCAGTGGGTGCATCTGGCCCCGGCTCCAGATCCACGTGGCCATGGTGCCTGGCATCACCAGCCGGCCGGCCAGGCCGAGTTCGCCGATCAGGCTGGTGCCCTCGGGGCGCTTGGTCAGCAGTGCCTCCGCGCCTTCGTCGATCGCGATCCCGGCCACGTCGGAGACGGCCAGCTTGCCGCCCAGCCGGGGCGCCCCCTCCAGGACAGTCACCGTCGCCGGGGCGTCCCGCAGGAAGAACGCGGCGGAAAGGCCGGCGATGCCGCCACCGGCGATTACGACACGAAACGCACTGGCCTGATTCACCCGTCCACCTTGGCAGATCGCCGCCCGGGTCAGCCAACCGGGATACGCCCCGGAGCCGCCAGCCGGCGCGGGAACGGAACTGCGGTCAGCGGATCACCGTGGTGAAGGAGCCCGGAAATTCCCCACCGCAATTGCGTGAAAATGAGAACGGTTGCGTGACCGAGAAATTACGTTTTGGTCCTCATAACCCCTGCTGAATTACGGTGTTTACTGCCATACTTCTGTGTCATGGCTCCGGAATCGCGAGTTGCGACGGTGCGCCGGGCGGGGCCCCAGGACTTGGGCCGCCTCCAGGCAATCCAGCTTGCGGCCGGCAGCACTGTGCCCGAGGTGAACCTGCCAGCAGCCGGCCGTGCGCTGCTGGTTCCTGCCCAGTCGCGGGCCGGGGACCGGCAGCCGCGCCGGGCCTGGGTAGCGGCCGACGAGCACGACGATCCGGTTGGTTTCCTGCTGGCAGATGTGGTGGACGAGTGCGTCCATATCGAGCACGTCAGCGTGCATCCGGCATACACCGGCCGCGGGATCGGGCCAATGCTGCTTGACCACGTCGATGGCTGGGCCGCCCGGCATAACCTGCGGGCGCTTACGCTCATTGCGTTCCGCGGGGTGCCGTGGAACGCTGCCTATTACGAGCGCCTCGGATTCCGCGAGCTGGAAACGCCGGATATCACGCCGGGCCTCGCAGCCAGGAAGGACGCCAAAGCGACCGGCGCCGCGGACCCTTCTGCACTCGTTTGCATGCACCGGGAGGTAACGCCCGCGCGTGCCGATGCGAATTTGTGACTGCCCCGGCGGAACCAGCACATACAGTCCCGGCGTCCGAGCGGCATGAAAGCTTTTTTGCATAGTGCCGCGGTTCGCTCAGCCGCGACTGGGGCAGGTGCCGCGGTCCTCGTGGGTGCCTCCCTGCTCGCCACGGGATGTTCGGCAGGCCAGCCGTCCTCCTCGTCAGCCCCGGCCAGGGAAGCCGCCCCCGGCGCGCCCGCACGGGCGCCAGTTGCCTCGGGCGCGGGCGGCATCCCCGCTCCCGCCCCCGCCGAACCCGGCGGGGCCCGGCTCGCCAGCCTGCGCATCCAGGGCCACCAGTCGGTCATCTACACCGCCAGCCTGACCGTGCGCGCGGCTGACGTGGGCGCCGCCTCCACCCGGGCGGCCCAGGTCGCCGTCGCCGCGGGCGGGTACGTCTCCAGCGAGGACGCCACAGGGGGCAACGCCCGCCGTGGCAGAGCCCGGGTGAGCATCCAGCTCAAGATCCCGGTCGCCGCCTATCCGGCGTCGCTGGCCGCGCTCGCCCGCCTCGGCAAGAAACTGTCGGAGTCCCAGCACGCCGAGGACGTCACCCAGGCGGTCGCCGACGTGACCAGCCGGGTCGCGTCAGCGAAGGCGGGGATCGCGCAACTGCGCAGGCTGCTGGCGCGGGCGGGCTCGGTCAGAAGCCTGCTCGCGGTGCAGGACCGGATCAACACCGAGGAGTCCGACCTGGAGTCGCTGCAGTCGCAGCAGCGGGCCCTGGCCGGTGAGACCACCTACGGGACAGTCACGCTGCTGCTGGTGAGCACGCGGGTGGCAAGCGTTAAGCGTCATGTGAAATTGGGCAGCGGTTTCACCGGCGGTCTGGCGGCGGGCTGGCAGGCGCTGCGGCAGGTGGTTTCCTGGCTGCTCACCGCGGTGGGCGCGGTGCTGCCGTTCGTGGTTCCGCTGGCGCTGGCCGCCTTCCTCGGCTACCGGGCACGGCGCTGGCGCGGCCGCCGGCGAGCGCAGCCCAGCCAGGCGGAGTAACAGCCGGTCACGCTGGCCCGCGCAGCGACTCCGCGTGCACGAGTTCGGTGACGCGGGCCAGCACATCGGGGTCGGTTTCTGGCAGCACCCCGTGCCCCAGGTTGAACACGTGACCTTCGGCCACCCGGCCCCGGGTCAGCACGTCGCGGGCCCGCTCCTCGATGACCGGCCACGGTGCCAGCAGGACCGCGGGGTCGAGGTTGCCCTGGAGAGCCTTGCCCGCCTCAACCCGGCGCGCCGCCTCGTCCAGGCTGACCCGCCAGTCCACCCCGACCACGTCCGCGCCCGCCTCGCCCATCAGCCGCAGCAGTTCGCCGGTCCCGGCGCCGAAGTGAATCCGCGGCACCCCGGTCCCGGCCAGCGATTCGAACACCCGCCGGGTGTGCGGCAGCACCATCGCCCGGTAGTCGTCGGGGCCGACCGCGCCGACCCAGGAATCGAACAACTGGACCGCGGCGGCCCCGGCGTCGACCTGGATGCGCAGGAACGCGATCGTGAGGTCGGTGAGCCGGCCGAGCAAGGCATGCCACAACTGCGGGTTGCCGTACATCAGCGCCTTGGTCTGCTCGTGGTTCTTCGACGGGCCGCCCTCGACCAGGTAGGACGCGAGCGTGAACGGGCCGCCCGCGAAACCGATCAGCGGGGTGCCGCCCAGTTCGGCCACCAGGCTGGTTACCGCCTCGGTCACGTACGGCACATGCCCGGGATAAAGATCATGCAGCCGGGCCAGGTCCGCCCCGGACCGGAACGGCTGGTCGATCACCGGGCCGACACCGGGCTTGATGTCAACGTTCAGGCCCACCGCCGCGAGCGGGACCACGATGTCGCTGAAGAAGATGGCCGCGTCCACGCCAAACCGGCGCAGTGGCTGCAGCGTGAGCTCCGTGATGACATCCGCCGTCGTGCAGGCGGCCAGCATCGGCATGCTGGCGCGCGCCGCCCGGTACTCCGGCAGTGACCGGCCCGCCTGGCGCATGAACCACACCGGGGTGTAGGGCACGGCCTGGCGGCGGCAGGCGCTGAGAAACGGCGGCTCGTCCGTGGGGGGCTTCACGCTGGGGATCATCTCACAAGACACGCCGGCCGAGATCCCGGAGGCTGGTCGCAAGGCGTGTCACCATCGTGAACAGCCATGGGCCGGAGACGGTTTGTTCTCCTCTCGCCCGAAGCGCACCCAGGCGGTGTAGGAGGGTCATATGAGCCAGGTGTTCCGCCAGTGCCCGGAGTGCGGCGGTGAAAGACTGTTCGAGCAGTACCATGAGATGCCCGGGAGCTGCCCGGATTCACCTCACGGGGAATGCCCCGAATGGTCTTGCAGCGAGTGCGGTGCCGCGTTGCTGGCCTATTTCCCGGCCGGCCGCGCTGAGCGGGCCGTGCTGCCGGTCCCGGCCCGCAGGGTGGCGTGAGGAGCCAGCGGTCACGACGTACGCTCGGATCATGAGGCAGGCTGGACGAGTCACGGCGCCAACCGAGCACGCAGCCGCTGCATTCGATGCCATGGTCGCCGACCTGCGGGCCGGGCGGGAGCACGTCCAGGCGCTGCGGCCGGAGCTGACCTTCGAGGACCTGCCCGCTCCCCGCAAGCTGGCGCCGTTCGCGGCCGCGTTCGGCATGGTGGCGCGGGTGGATGGAGCCGAGATCGCCTCCGGCAGGTTCGTGCTCCTCTACGATCCGGCCAGCCAGCGCGCCTGGTCCGGCCCACTGCGGGTCATCGTCTACATCCGGGCCGAGGTGGAACGGGAAATCGCCGAGGACCCGATGGTTGGCGAGGTCGCGTGGTCGTGGCTGACGGAGGCGCTGCAGGCGTGCACGGCCGGTTACGCGGAACCCAGCGGCACGGTGACCCGCGTCATCACCGAAGGCTTTGGCACCAAACGGCAGGAGCCGCCAGCCATTGGTTTCGAGGTGCGGGCCTCATGGTCGCCGGTCAGCACACGGGAGCCCGCCGGGGCAGGCGCGGATCCAGCGTCAGCGGGGCCGGGGGAACTGGCCGGGCACCTCGCCGCATGGTGCGGTGCGGTGTGCGCGGCCGCGGGGCTGCCGCCGCTGGCGGCGGGTGTGAGCGGGCTGCGGCCGGCCGGCCAGCGGCGGAGCTCATGACCGCTCCCGGCAGGCAGCGTGCCCCGGAGCCGCAGCACGACCCGGAGCCGCGCGTCCCTGAGCCGTTGCTGGAACCGCGTGACGGGCTTCCGCCGCTGGTGGAGACCGCAGGGGCGCTGGAGCGCGCGGTGGCGGCGCTGGGCGCCGGCGAGGGGCCGGTCGCGGTGGACGCCGAACGTGCCTCCGGGTTCCGTTACGGGCAACGCGCGTTCCTGGTCCAGTTGCGCCGCGACGGTGCCGGGACGGTGCTCATTGACCCGATGGCGTGCCCGGACCTGTCCGGGCTGGACGCCGCGCTGGTGGGCACCGAGGTGGTGCTGCACGCCGCCTCTCAGGACCTGCCGTGCCTGGCCGAAATCGGGTTCCGCCCGCGCACCCTCTTTGACACCGAACTGGCTGGCCGGCTGCTGGGCTTTGCCCGGGTCGGGCTCGGCGCGCTGGTGGAGAACGTGCTGGGCTTGACCCTTGAGAAGGGCCATGCGGCGGCGGACTGGTCCACCCGCCCACTGCCGGAAGAACTGCTGCGTTACGCCGCCCTGGACGTGGAAGTGCTGGTTGAGCTGCGCAACGCGCTGGCTGGCCTGCTGGCCACCCAGGACAAGGCGGAGTGGGCCAGGCAGGAGTTCGCCGCCGTCCTCGCGGCCAAGCCGCCTCCCGCCCGGCGTGATCCCTGGCGGCGGACTTCCGGCATCCACCGTGTGCACGCCCGCCGCGGGCTGGCGGTGGTGCGCGAGTTGTGGCTGGAACGTGACACCATCGCGCAGCGGCGGGACCTTTCCCCGGGCCGGGTTCTGCCCGACTCAGCGATCATCGAGGCGGCCCGGTCCCTGCCCGGTACCCAGCCGGAGCTCGCCGTGCTGCCGGGGTTCCGGGGCCGGGGCGCGCGCCGGCACCTCTCGGCGTGGTTCCAGGCGGTCCAGCGTGCCCGCGCCGAGACCGATCCCGGCCTGCCGGGTTCTGCCCCGCCGCCACCGGAGGGGCCACCACCCGCGCACCGCTGGCAGGAGCGGGACCCGGTCGCGGCACGGCGGCTTGCCGCGGTGCGGACGGTGGTGGCGGCGCTGGCCGACGAGCATGTGCTGCCGGCGGAGAACCTGCTGCCGCCCGACGTGGTGCGCAGGCTCGCCTGGCAGCCACCGGACCCGCCTGGCCCCGGCGCCGTCGCGGCGGGCCTTGCCGGGCACGGCGCACGGCCCTGGCAGGTGGAGCTGACCGCGCTGCCGATCAGCAGGGCGCTGGCCCGGCTGATCGAAAAGGGCGAGGACTGAGCGGCTGGCGCGCCCACTTTGGCGACATCCGGTAAGAATGGGTGTGTGACGGAACTCGCCTGGGGCAGCTGTGCCACGCCGGTGGGCACTGTGTCCGTGGCGTGCAGCGAGGCTGGGATCGCCCGGGTCAGGTTCGGGCCGCCGCCAGCCGGGGCTGCAGGCCACGGTGGGGCCAGGACAGGCGCGGAAACCACGCTCACCACGGCGCTGCGTCAGCTGGGCGAGTACTTCGCCGGGCGGCGGCGCACGTTCGGCCTGCCGGTGGACTGGTCCTCCGTGTCGGGCACCCGGCGGCAGGTGCTCTCGGTGCTGCTGGACTCCGTCGGCTACGGCACCACGACCACGTACGGGTCGCTGGCGAGCCGCGCGGGTCTGGCGGAGGGCGGGAAGGTGCCGCCGGCCCGGGTTGTCGGCCAGATCATGGGATCGAACCCGTACCCGGTGATCGTGCCCTGTCACCGGGTTGTGGCGGGCAACGGGCTCGGTGGTTACAGCGGCGGTGCGGGGATCGAGATCAAACGGTGGCTGCTGACGTTCGAGGGGGCGATCCCGGCCACCCTCGACTGGGATCCCGAAAGCGCCTGGGCCGGGGCCAGCTGACCCGGCTGCTCCCCACCGTCCTCGCCGCCAGGCTGCTCCCCACCGTCCTTCCGTCCGGCTGCCCGCACCGTCCTCGCCGTCCCGGCTCCCTGCCGCCTTGTTCCTGTCGCAGCTACCCGTCAGCGTGATGCTGCTCGGCGGCGACGAGGGCGTGACTGCTGACGTGAAGCACCCAGAATGCGCCCTTGCCCAGTTCGGGGCCGTCTGGCGCGGGCGCACCGAGCAGCTGGCACGCCCAGGCGAGCTGCGACGGCAGGGTCTGGCGGTGACCGCAGATCAGCACGGGCTGGGCTCGCCTGCTGGCCGCCACGAGGTCAGTGGTGTGCCGCCGGGCTGTCTCGGTGGCCGTCCAGCCGTCCCTGCTGGACGCCGGCGGGCCGCCGTTGACGGTGAACGCCGGCGCGGTCTCCACCACGGTTCCGGTGAGTTCCGTGTACGGGCGGACGGTGGCCACGCACCGTTCGGCGCGGGAACTGATCACCCGGGCGGGCGGGAAGCACCGCAGGATCTGGGCCAGGTAGTCCGCCTGTTTCTCGCCTTCGGCGGAAAGCGGGCGGGCCAGGTCCTCCCCGTGCCCGGCCGGGCCCCAGTCGTCCTTGCTGACCGCGAACGCGTGCCTGAGCAGGATGAGCGGGGCGGTCTCGGCCGGCCCGGCGGCGAACCCGTCGAGAACCGGCCGGTCGTGGTCGTAGCTGAGCCGGTCCCGCGCCGCGGCGAGCGGCAGCCACTCCAGGTCGTCCACCTCCGCGTTGGGGACGAAGCCGTCCGCGGGGCCATCAGGGGCGGGCCCATCGCCGGCTGGGCCCGCTGGCCGGGCTGCCCAGTAGTCGACCTGCTTGCTCCGTCCCTGGGCCATGTAGCGGGTGGTCGCGAGCCGGCGCCCAAGGGCAGGCCGCATGCCGGTTTCCTCGGACACCTCGCGCACCGCGGTGAGCAGGACATGCTCGCCAGCCGCCTGCTTGCCCTTGGGGAAGCTCCAGTCGTCGTAGCGGGGACGGTGAACGAGCGCGACTTCCAGGCCGTGGCGGCCGGGGCGCCACAGCACCGCTCCCGCGGCGCGGACTTCGGCGTGCCCGTTGTCAGCCATCCCCGCCCCGGCTTCGAAGGTTCTGGATCAGGTGCTGCTGCAGGTCACGCAGTGGCGTTCCGTCAGCTTCCCGGTGATGGCGGGTCCAGGTGCCGTCCGCGGCCAGCCACCACGACGCGACGCCCTCATCCATCGCCGTGTCAATCAGGCCGCGCAGCTCGGCCTGCTGCACCGGGTCGCTCACCTGCACCAGCGACTCCACCCGGCGGTCCAGGTTGCGGTGCATGAGGTCGGCGGAGCCGATCCAGACCCCGCTGCCCGGCTCGTTCCCGTCGCCGAAGGCGTAGATCCGCGAGTGCTCCAGGAAGCGTCCCAGCACGCTGCGAACGCGGATGATTTCTGACAGGCCAGGAACGCCGGGCCGCAGCGCGCAGATCCCGCGCACCCACAGATCGGTCGGCACACCGGCGAGGGCAGCCCGGTACAGCGCGTCGATCACCGCCTCGTCGATGAGCGCGTTGCACTTGAACCGGATCCTGGCCGGCTGCCCGGCGGCCTGCCTGGCGGCCTGCTGGTCGATCCGTTCCAGCAGGCCGGCCCGCAGCGCGCCGGGGGCTACGAGGAACCGCCGGTAGGAGCTCTGGCGGCTGTACCCGGTCAGGTGGTTGAACAGGTCGGTGGCGTCCTCCCCCACCGTGCGGTCGGCGGTGAGCAGGCCGAAATCCTCATAGATCCGGGCGGTGGTGGGATGGTAGTTGCCGGTCCCGATGTGGCAGTAGCGGCGCAGCGAGCCGTCGGGTTCTTCCCTGACCACCAGCGCCATCTTGCAGTGGGTCTTGAGCCCGACGATTCCGTACACGACGTGGCAGCCGGCTTCTTCCAGCTTGCGCGCCCAGCTGATGTTGGCGCGCTCGTCGAACCGGGCCTTGAGCTCGACCACCACGACGACCTGCTTGCCAGCCTCGGCGGCGTCGATGAGAGCGTCCACGATCGGTGAGGTGTCGCTGGTCCGGTACAGGGTCTGCTTGATCGCCAGCACGCGCGGGTCGGCGGCGGCTTCCACGATCAGCCGCTCCACCGTGGTGGTGAACGAGTCGTAGGGGTGGTGGACCAGCATGTCCTGCTTGCCGAGGACGGTGAAGATGTCGGTGTCCTGCGGCAGGACCGATTCTGACGGGACGAACGCCGGGTACTTGAGCTTGCGCAGGTCCAGGTCGGCGAGCACGTTCAGCCCGGACAGGTCCAGGGGCCCCGGCAGGTGGTAAACGGCGCGGCGGTCGATGCCCAGCTCGGTCACCAGCTTGTCCAGGACGTCGCCGGAGATCGACTCTTCCACCTCCAGCCGGACCGCGGGCTCGAACCGGCGCCGCTGCAGTTCCCGTTCCAGCGACTGCATGAGGTTTTCCGTGACGTCCTCATCCACCTCCAGGTCACGGGTGCGGGTGACCCGGAACGCGTGCTGCTCGAGAATCTCCAGGCCCGCGAAAAGTTCCGTGAGGTGAGCCGCGATCACGTCCTCCAGCGGGACGAACCGGCGCTGCGCCACGGTCAGGAAACGGGGCAGCAGCGGCGGCACCTTCACCCGGGCGAACATGGTCGTGCTGGTCCGCGGGTCGGCGATCATCACCGCCAGGCTGAGCGACAGGCCGGAGATGTAGGGGAACGGGTGCGCCGGGTCCACCAGCAGCGGGGTGAGCACGGGGTAGATGCGCTCGCGGAACAGCCGGTGCAGGTCCTCCTGCTCGGGTGCTGACAGCTCCTTCCACCGCAGGATCTCGATGCCCTCGGCGGCGAGCGCGGGCAGGACAGCGCGGTTGAAGCACTCCGCGTGCCGCAGGCTCAGTTCCTGCGCGGTGGTCAGGGTGTTGGAAAGGATCTGCTCGGGCGGCAGCCCGGTGACACCCTCCACCGGCAGGCCGGTGGCCATCCGCCGCATCCGGCCCGCCACCCGCACCATGAAGAACTCATCCAGGTTGCTGGCGAAGATGGACAGGAACCGCACCCGCTCCAGCAGCGGCAGGCTGTCGTCCTCCGCCAGTTCCAGCACCCGCTGGTTGAACCGGAGCCAGCTTTCCTCCCGGTCGAAGTACCTGCCGGGCGGCAGCTCGGGCTGGCCCGCCGCGCTCCCGGCCCCAGCCGGCGGTGCCGGCTCTGTCGTCAGCGCAAGCTCAACCCGGTCGCCATCCATGTCCCCATTGTCCCCAGTACCCGGACTGATGAGACCTGCGGTCTCAGTCGGGCGCGGGCGGGCGCCGTTGTCAGGACGCGGGCGGGCGGCAGATGGCGTCGATCGCGTCCCGGTTCGGCAGCTTGACACGGGCCCCGCGGCCCAGGGAAAGCGCCAGCTCCGCCTCGGCCTGCTCGACCTTGAGCCAGTCCGCGTAGCTCACTGGGCTGATTCCCCGGCCAGTCAGTACGTCGGCCAGGGCGGCCGGGACCGGCCGGGCGCCCGCTGTGCCCTCACCTGTCAGGTCGGCAAGCAGTGACCGCACGGTTTGCGCCGCGTCGGATTTGTTGGTCCCGATCACCCCGGTCGGGCCGCGCTTGAGCCACCCCGCCACGTACTCCCGCGGCAGCGGCGAACCGTCGGGGCCAAGCACCCGTCCTTCGGCGTTCGGCACGATGTGGCTGCGCTCGTCGAACGGGACGCCTGGCAGCGGAACGCTCTGGTACCCGACGCTGCGCAGCACCATCTGCACGGGCAGGTTTTCGAGCTCACCTGTGCCCCTGAGCTGCCCGTTCTCGTCGAAGTGAGTGCGCTCGACAGTCAGGCCGGTTACGCGTTCCGCGCCTTGTATTTTCGCCGGCCGCAGCCAGAAACGGACGGTGAGCCTGCGCGCGTGCCCGGCTGGGGAGCGGGCCGCCCAGTCACTGATAACGGCGAGGTTGCCGCGCACCCGCCGGTCGGATTCCGCCAGGGCGGCGCCGCTGGCGGTGGCGTCGTACCCGTCCGGGTCGGCTTCGCGGGCGGGTACCACGATGTCAACGCCAGAAAGGTTGCCGAGCTCACGCAGTTCCTTGGTGGTGAACTTTGCCTGTGCGGGGCCGCGGCGGCCGATCATGTGGACCTCGAGGACCTTGCTCGCGGCCAGCGCACCGAGCACCGGCTGGGAGACGTCGGTGCTGGCCAGCTCGGCCGGGTCGCGGACCAGGATGCGCGCCACGTCCACCGCCACGTTGCCGACCCCGATCACCGCCACCGACTCGGCGTCCAGGCTGAACATGCCCGGGTCGGTGTCGGGGTGGCCGCAGTACCAGTTGACGAAGTCGGTCGCCGCGTGGCTGCCGGGCAGGTCCTCACCCTCGATGCCCATCCGCCGGTCGCGCATGGCACCGGTCGCGTACACGACGGCGTCGTAGCAGCCCAGCAGGTCGTCGCGGCTGACGTCGGTGCCGAGCCGCACCCCGCCGACGAACCGGACATTGGTCTGCTCAAGCACCTTGCGCAGGTACTCGGCGATCGACTTGATCGACGGGTGGTCCGGGGCCACCCCGTACCGGACCAGCCCGTAGGGGGTCGGCAGCCGGTCCAGCACGTCCACGCTCACCGTGCGGGGCGGGTCCAGTGCCGCCACCTGCTTCACCAGCGCCTCGGCGGTGTAGAGCCCGGCCGGCCCGGAGCCGACCACCGCGACGCGCAGCGGCCCCTGGCTTCGGCCGCCCGTATCGCTCATCGCGGGTGTTCAGCGAGCTCGGGCGTCAGGCGGGCCACCGACTCGGTGATCTGCCGCGCAAGGTGCTGGGGGACGAGCCCCGCCTCCTCCATGATCTCCTCCCGCTTCGCGTGAGCCTGGAACTGCTGGGGCAGGCCAAACGTCAGGACCGGGGTGCTCACACCTTCGTCCCTGAGGAGCCGGCAGACCGCGTCGCCGAACCCGCCCGCGCGGCCGTTGTCCTCCACCGTCACCACCAGCCGGTGGGTGGCAGCCGCGCCGGCCAGCGCGCCATCGACCGGCTTGACCCAGCGGGGGTCGATCACGGTCACCCCGATCCCCTGGTCCGCCAGCCGCTCCGCGGTCTGGACGCACACCCCGGCCATCGGACCGGCCCCGATCAGCAGCACGTCGGATACCACGCCGCGGGCCGGGCGGGACAGCACGTCCATGCCCCCGAGCCTGCCTACCGCCTCCACTTCGCTGCCCACCGTTCCCTTGGGGAAGCGCAGCACGGTCGGGCCGTCGCCCACCGCGACCGCCTCATCCAGCAGTTCGGCGATCCTGGTCGCGTCGCGCGGCGCGGCGATCCGCAGCCCCGGCACCACCTGCAGGATCGAGCCGTCCCACATCCCGTGGTGGCTTGCCCCGTCCGGGCCGGTGACCCCCGCCCGGTCAAGCACCACCGTCACCGGCAGCTTGTGCAGCGCCACGTCCATCAGCAACTGGTCGAAGGCACGGTTGAGGAACGTCGCATAAACCGCCACGACCGGGTGCATGCCGCCCATGGCCAGTCCCGCCGCGCTGGTCATGGCGTGCTGCTCGGCGATGCCGACATCGAACACGCGGTCCGGGAACGCCTGGGCGAACGGGGCAAGCCCGGTCGGGTAGAGCATGGCGGCCGTGATCCCCACCACCTCGGGACGCCGCGTGCCGATGCTGAGCAGCGCGTCACCGAACTCCTCGGACCAGGTCCGCTTGGGCGGTCCCGGGGCGGCGGAGGGCGCGGCGGGCACCTGGTGCAGGCAGTCCTCCTCGTTCTGCTCGGCCGGGCCGTACCCGAAGCCCTTCCGGGTGATCACGTGGACGATCACCGGGCCGCCAAAATCGCGGGCGCGGCGCAGCACGTGCTCCACGAGCTGCTCATCGTGCCCGTTGACCGGGCCGAGGTACTTGATGCCGAGGTCCTCGAAGAGCACCTGCGGCTGCAGCACGTCTTTGAGGCCCTTCTTGATCCCGTGCAGGGTTTCGTACAGCGGCGGGCCGACGAGCGGCGTACGCGAGAGCGAGGTCTTGATGTACTCAAGCACCTGCTCATAACGCTGCGATGCCCGGACCGAGGCCAGATGGGTGGCCAGGCCGCCGATCGTCGGCTGGTAGGAGCGGCCGTTGTCATTGACCACGATCACCAGCCGGCTGTCCCTGGCCACCGCGATGTTGTTCAGCGCTTCCCAGGCCATGCCGCCGGTGAGCGCGCCGTCACCGATCACCGCCACCACCGTGCGGCCGCTTTCGCCCCGCAGCTTGTAGGCCTTTGCCAGGCCGTCCGCATACGACAGGCTGGTCGAGGCGTGGGAGTTCTCGACCAGGTCGTGCTCGGACTCGGCGCGGCTCGGGTACCCGGACAGGCCGCCGCGCTGCCGCAGCGTCCCGAAGGTGGCATGCCGGCCCGTGAGCAGCTTGTGCACGTATGACTGGTGGCCGGTGTCGAAGATGATCCGGTCCACCGGTGAATCGAAGACCCGGTGCAGCGCGATGGTGAGCTCAACGACGCCGAGGTTTGGCCCGAGATGGCCGCTGGTCCTGGTCACCGTCTCGATGAGGAGATCCCGGATCTCGGTGGCCAGGGCGGGCAGCTGGTCTGCGCCGAGTTTCTTCAGGTCCCGTGGACCGGCGATGGACTCCAGCAGTGTCACTGTCCGCTCCTCGTCGTCATCCGCACACCCGGGCACCCGGCCAGCCGTTGCGCCGGGTTAGCCGATCCGGCGCGAAGCGAGAGCACGTGGTGAGTCTATTTCCCGCGTGGCGCGGGCGCACCGCACCTTAGCGTCTCGGGTCAGCAACGCCCTGTGGCACTTGTCACCAAGATGCTTGGCCCCGGGTTTTACCGGGCGGCCGCGGGAGCGGGGAACTGCCCGGGCTCCCCGCTTTCCTGTGGCAGCGTGGCGCGCCGGCCGGCAACCCCCGCGCCGTGGCTTGCGCCCTGTCCCAGGCCGTGGCCTGCGCCCGGTTCCTGAACGTGGTTTGCGCCCGCTCTCCGGCCGTGGCCTGCCGGCGGTCCCGGCTCGCCGGCCGGCGCGGGTGCCCGCATGGACCGGACGTCGCGCGGCAGAAGTGCCAGCACCGAGACAGCGATAGTCAGTGCGGCGGCACCGTACTCGGCTGGAATGACCCCGATCGTGGCGGCGATCGGCCCGGCCGCGAGCGCGCCCGCGGGCATCGCCATCACCGAGCCAAGCACGTCGTAGGACGATACCCGGGCGAGCTTGCCGGGCGGGATGTTCTGTGCCAGGGCGACGGTCCACAGGACCATCGTGATCTCCATCGTGATGCCAAGCCCCACTGCCGCTGCGCAGACCATGGGCAAGGGCAGGCGCAGGGCCAGCGACAGCGGCGCGATCGCGATGGTGGCGCCCATGAGAACGACGAACCGGATCGGCCGCCGGGGCGCGAACCGAAGCGACAGCAGCCCGCCCGCGATCAGGCCGACCGCTTCCGCCGCGGTGATCGCGCCCCACCCGGCGGGCCCGCCGAGGTACCGCCGTGCGACCGCCGGTCCCAGCACCTGAAATCCGCCGTACCACGCCGCGAGTACCACGCAGTACTGCGCCACCACAACCCACAGCCAGATGCGGGAGGCGAACTCCGACCAGCCCTCACGCAGGTCACGCAGCAGGGTGCTCGGCTCGGCCCGGGTGGCTCCTGGCGCCCGGATCGCCAGCAGCAGGGGAACGGTCCCCAGCATGCCGATCCCGCAGGTGGCCAGCGCCCAGCCGGGTCCCGCGACGGCCACGAACAGCCCAGCCACCGCCGCCCCGCCCATCTGCGCGGCATTCATCGCCAGCCGGCTGATGGCGCTGGCCTCCTGCATCAGGCGCGCCGGGACCAGCCGGGGAAGCAGCGCCTGCGAAGCAGGGTAGAACACGGCCATGCCGGCGCCGGTCAGCGTTTCCAGCGCGATCATCTGCCATAGCTGGGGCCGGCCGGCCAGCACGAGGATGCCAAAGCCGCCCTCCCCCGCCACGATCATGAGGTTGGCGGCGACGATCACCCGCTGCGGGGCGATCCGGTCGGCCACGATTCCCCCGGCGAGGGCGAATACCAGGACCGGGGAGATCTGCGCGGCCAGCACATAGGACAGGTCGGCGGTGGACCCAGTCAGGTCCAGTACCGCGAACGAGACGCCGACCAGGGAGAAGGCGAACGCCGCCGGGGCGAGCAGGCGGTCTGCCAGCAGGAACCGGAAGTCGCGGTATGCGAGCATCGGGAACCGGCGGGTCGGGCCTGGCCACGGCATTGCGAGCATCCGATCTGCGCGTGCCGCGGACAGGCGGGCGGGTGGCCTCCGGCGGCGGACGGGAGCGTTCTTGACGCTAACGGTGCAACCGTGACCCAAGCAAACCTATTTCCCCAGGTCAATCCCCCGCGACCGGTTCCGCCCCGCACCGGACCGCGGGACTGCGCACCCCGCGCCGTAAATCAGGCGCCATTCGATCGTCGCGCACCGGCCAGCTGAGGGGCGCGATCTTGGGAGGGGGACGGCTCCGCTGGCACCGGGGCGCCGCGCAGTTCGTCAGTGCGCACGAGCGTGACCCCGGCGAGTATGAAGGCGCCACCGAGGAACTGCACTGGGGAGGGCAGCTGGCCGAGCAGCAGCCAGGCGAACAAGATCGCGAACAGCACCTCGGACATGCCAATGAACGAGGCGACCTTGGCGCCGAGCCGGCGGGTGCCCCCGATGCCTGCGACATAGGCGATCACCGCAGCCACCAGCGAGAGTCCCAGCACCGGCACGACCCAGCTGACCGTGTGGCCGAGGAATACGACGCCTCTGGCCGTGGCGGTCATGGGCAGCGCGCCGGCCCCCCCAAGCGCGGCGAGCAGCGCCGCGCCGACGCACATCCCGCCCCATGCCATCACGATCGGCGGCAGCCTCTCCTCACCCGCGGCTGCCGAGAGGAGGAAGAAGATCGCGAGGCCGACGGCGGCCATGAGGCCCCACATCACCCCAACCGGGTCTACCCTGGCCGATCCAGCCAGATTCAGCACCATCGCGAGCCCCGCGATCGCCGTGACCGCGCCGGCGACAGTGAGACGCCGCGGCCGCTGACCGTGACGCAGCCACAGCCAGCCGACCACCAGCACCGCGCCAAGGTACTCCAGCAGCAGCGCAACACCGACGGGCATCCGTTGGATGGCGTTGAAGTAGAACAGCTGGCAGCCGGCGACCGCGACCACGCCGAAGAGGGCCACCCTCCCCGCTCCCCGGCGCAGCAGCGCCCACCGCCCGCGCAGTTGCAGCATTGCGGGGACCGTAAGCAGCAGCGCCGACACCGCGACCCGGGCCAGCACGGCAGCGCCTGGACTCCAGCCGGCACGTATCAGCGACGCCCCGAACGCCCCCGATGTCCCGAACGTCGCGGCGGAGACCACAGCCAGAGCGAGGCCGGCGCCTCCCCCACGGGACCGGCCGGCCCGGATTCTGGCGACTGTCACGGCGTCACTCCTGTAAGTGGCAAAAGTCATCTACACTTATGACGCTAGTGGAGCGGGACGTAAGGAGTCAAATTGCTTTTCGCTCATGACACCGAGGTGGCGCTGGCAGCTTCGGCCGCCCTGGTCAACACCGGCCGCGGTGACACCGAACAGCTCCCCGACGCCGCTGCCCTCGACCGCTTCGTCGCAGCCTGGCAATGGACCGGTGAGCGCACACACGACCAGGCCGAGCTCGACGCGGTCCGCCAGCTGCGGCCCCGGCTGGAGCGGCTGTGGGAGACCAGCAAGGACGACGCCGCCGATCTGGTCAACACCCTCCTCCGGGAGGCAAAGGCTCTCCCGCAGCTGGTCAAGCACGACGGCTGGGACTACCACCTGCACGCCACCCCGCCCGACGCGCCGCTCGCCGACCGGATGGCCGTCGAGGCGGCGATGGCCTTCGCCGACGTCATCCGCTCCCAGCAGCTCGGCCGGCTCCACCTGTGCGCAGCAGACGACTGCACCAACGTCCACATCGACCTGTCCAAGAACCGGTCCCGGCGGTTCTGCAGCACCTCGTGCGCAAACCGCACCAACGTCGCCGCCTACCGGACAAGGCGAGCCACCCGGCCCACCCCTTCGTGACAACCACCCGGGCGCCGGGCAACCTCCGGAGACCGACGCGGGCCGATCAGGGGTGCGCCTGGCGGTAATGCGCTGCAAGCACGTCCTCGCCGAAGTCGCTGCGGGGCCGGCGCAGCACAGTGTGGGCATGGTTGCCGTCGTCACTGGTGTTGTCGTATTCGATCAGCAGGTCGTCGCCCTGCACCCGGTAGTAGTGCCGGGTCCCCGGGGTAACCGGCCCCTCCCACGCGAAGTACAGCTCGCCACCGGTGATCCTGGCGGCCTCCCGGACCGCCAGCCCGGGGGGCAGCCGGTCAAGGTAGACCGCCACCAGGCTGTCCAGCGTCGCCCGCGCCGTGGGGCCGATCTCGGAGCCCGCAACACCCAGCGGCTCGATGGGGTCCCCCGCCCTGGGACTGGTACCGGAGCGGATGTCCCCGGGCGCCTGGCCAGCGACCACCGCGAGATCCCGGCCGGCCGGTCCCAGAGCGTCAATCAGCGCCCGCGCCAGGTCTTCCTCCGGGGCGAGCGGCCGCGACACCGGCCGGCCGGCGTGGCTGACACAGGCGGGGTTGGCACCAAGGAAGACCGGGGCAGGGGAAATTTCGCCGCCGGCCAGGGTCATAGTCACGGACAGGTGGTGCCCCTCGAAACGCCACGACCACGGGTCACCGCCGACTGGGTCACCGAAGACGCTCACCCAGTAGTCGCCACTGTGCCGGCCCCACAGCCAGCGTTCCCGCCGGTCGAGCACCTCCTCCAAGGCGATGGCCGCCATCGCCTGCGCGTAGGCGTGGTCGCTCAGACCGGTTGCCAGCAGCCGGTGGGCCGCCTTACGGGCAGCCCCGCTCATCTCCGCAATGCAGGCCCCGGGGCGCTGTGCCGGCCGGTATTCGAGCCACCGCCGCGCCGCGTCGTCGGTGAAAGGCCGGGCCGCGAGGCTGCGCTGCCGGTCATCCAGGGTCGCTAGCAGCGTCATCGCGGCCGACCGCATCTCGCCGGGTACACCATCGGCAGTCATGTTCCCGGTATAGCAGAGCGCTCAGCCGACCTCAGGGCACCCGCTCAGCGATTCACGATCCCGGGCGGAGCCTTCACCGTGGTATTTACCGCTCACCGTGGTATTCACCGCTCACCGTGGTATTCACCGCTCACTGCGCAGCAGGAAGTGGCGGTAACCCCAGCCGTCTTCCTGCTTGAAGCCCTCTTCAACGATCGCCAAGCCCTGCTGACTGAACCAGTCGACCGCTCGTTCACGGCCCGGGTAGTAGTGGTAACCGGCGACGTCGCCTTCTACGATCTCTCCCCTCACTGCGGGCAGGCCGACCGCGGAAAGACTCTCGAACGCCTGCTCGATCTCCGGCTGGCCCACTTCCTCGACCGTCAGATAGATAAGGCCACCAGGCCGAACTGCACGGTGCAAATTGGCCAGCACCAAGGGCCAGTCTTCGGGCGGGATGTTCTCCATTGCGTCGATCGTCATGACAGCGTCGAACTCGTGGACATATGACAGGTCCTGCAGCGCCCTCTGCTCAAGGGAGAATGCGACACCCCGCGCCCGGGCCTGGGCCAGCATGCCCGCGGACTGGTCAACGCCCGCGACTCGCTGGCCCGCCGCCGCGACCATCGGGAAGTATTTGCCCGTCCCGCACGGCGCGTCCAGCACAGCCCCACCGGGCGGGATAAGACGCAGCAGCCGGGTCACCCACTCCCGCTGGGCGTCCGAGGGATACTCGTGCTCATCGTAGGCCGGAGCTTCGCAGTCGTAGGCGGCCACTACCGCCGCCCGCCGCTCGGCCAGCCACGTCAGCCGGTCCATGCCTGCTCCTTGACATTTCCACTAGGCGGCCGCGGGCAGCAGGCCGGCCGGTGCGCGATCCGGGTGCCAGCCCGCCGCCCCGCTATGAGCCGAAACGCGTGCTGGGTGCGCCCACTTGGCACCGGCCGATCCTCGCGGCGCTCTAAGCCTCGACCCAAACCAGACCACTGTCAACGGGCGTTCGCGCCCTGTCATTCTCGTGGGCATGGAACCTTGCACGCTGACCGAATCCGTGCTGGCTGCCTGGCGAGGGGCCACCGGTACTTTGCCGCCGATGAGGTAGCAGGGCATGAACTCGCGGGCCTCTTGGTGGTCAAGCTCACCGGCCATGTGGCAGAGATCGGGCTGGGGCTGCGGCCTGTCCGTGCAGTCCTTCCGCACGAGCAGGAACCGCGAACCCCGCCATGCCAAGTCCTGCTGACTGCACTATCTCAGGCCCTCGCTGGAGGGTTGCTAGGAAGGTGGTTGCGGTGGACGAACTTCGCGGCGTCCTGGCCGAA